>Ga0208410_1000459_pt1 | contig 23621 bp, 26 predicted proteins | sample ETN02SmetaG_3_FD_185787 | JGI IMG/M metagenome (GOLD analysis project Ga0208410, IMG submission 185787) | Marine microbial and viral communities from oxygen minimum zone, Eastern Pacific Ocean - ETNP2014F10-02SV257 (SPAdes) (version 2) | ecosystem: Environmental > Aquatic > Marine > Oceanic ... | reverse complement strand
TTAATAAAGAATATAAATTTTGTTTTAAGTTGGGTTTTGAATATAGATTTGTTATGCTGAGCATGCTTCACAAACTTCTTTTACGGGCTCTATTGTAAAAGATTGTGCTTTGCTTTGTGGTCTTGTTCTTAAATAATATACTCCTGTTTTCAAACCTTTTTTCCACGCATAGAAAAGCATGCTTGTAACAGTACTTGATTTTGCTTCTGAGAGGAAAAGATTAAGACTTTGACTCTGGCATATAAATTTTCCTCTATCCGCGGCATAATCTATGAGAACTTTTTGTGATATTTCCCAAACGGTTTTGTAAGTAGTTCTAATAATTTCTGGTAAATTAGTTAGATGTGAAACACTTCCGTTATTTGATAGTATAGAGTCTTTCATTTGTTTATTCCAAACTCCAAGTGCAACAAGGTCTTCTTGTAAATACTTATTCATAACAATAAATTCTCCAGCAAGAGTTCTTCGAACATAAATATTTGAAGTAATTGGCTCGAAACATTCAGTATTGCCTAATATTTGCGCTGTAGAAGCAGTTGGCATTGGTGCAACAAGAAGACTGTTTACTGTTCCATATTTCTTAATGCTATTTTTAAGACCATCCCAGTCATAAGTCGGTTCTGAATCAATTGGTTGTTGTTCCCATAAATCAAATTGCAAAAGACCTTGTTGGAGTGGTGAACCTTCGAAAGAAGAATACGCTCCTGGATATTTAATACCATCTACCGTTTTTTTCTTTTCTGTTTTTTTCTGAGCCAATTGCATAGATTCATCCAATGATGCATAATAAATTGTTTCGAATATTTTTTCATTAATAAATTTAGCTTGTGGACTATCAAAAGCAATTCGCATTTTCATGAAAACATCCGCGAGTCCTTGAACTCCAATACCAATAGGGCGGTGTCTTGTATTTGATTTTCTAGCAGTTTCAATAGGATATGTGCTTCTATCAATAACTTTGTTAAGATTTCTAGTTAATTGCCTAGCAATTTGTCCTAATTCCGTATAGTCATATAAAACAGGGAAAGCACTAATAAAGTCTGTAAATCCCCCTTCGAAAGTTCCAGCCTTTATAATTGGATATTTTTTTCCAGAAAGTGGAGTAGTTAGTTCGTTGAAGGTTGTTTTGATATCCCACCTTGTTACCCATGATTTTGCCAATTTGCAAAATGAACAATTCGGAATTGTTGTAATATTGACTTCACCTTCAACACATGGTGGAATTACACAAGATGGTAAACTAATACTGGCAAGATTGCATACAGCTGTTTCATCCGGTCCGGAATATTCAATAACTTCACAGCATAAATTTGATGATTTAATTGTACCAAGATTTTTTTGATTTGATTTTTTATTAGAACTGTCTTTGAATAATATATATGGTGTTCCTGTTTCTGCTTGTGATTCAAGAATTTTGAACCATAATTCTTGAGCATTTACCTCTTCACCTTTTCCTTGATTTTCATATGTTTCGTACAATTTATCGAAATCCTCTCCATAAGCATCAGATAAACCTGGGCAATTATATGGACACATAAGTGTCCATTTTTCGTTTTTCTCTACTCGCTTCATAAATAAATCGGGAATCCATAAAGCATAAAATAAATCTCTGGCTCTACGTTCTTCGAATCCTTGATTCTTTCTAAGCTCTAAAAATTCCATTATATCAGTATGCCATGGCTCTAAATAAATAGCAAATGACCCATTTCTTTTTCCATTTTGATCTACGTATCTGGCAGTATTATTAAAAACTCTTAACATTGGAACAATACCATTAGATGTTCCTGCACCACCAGCAATATCTGAACCACGCCCTCTTATATTATGAATATGGATACCAATTCCTCCTGCGCTTTTTGAAATATGTGCTGTATCTTTAAGTGCATCATAAATACCACCAATACTATCGCTGTCAATTCCCATAAGAAAGCATGATGCGAGTTGACCATTTACTGTACCCGCGTTGTAAAGTGTTGGAGTAGCATGCATACATTTTTTCAATGATAATGAATTATAACTACGAATTGCAGATTTAATATCATTACCGTGAATTCCTAATGAAACACGTAGAAACATGTGTTGTGGTCTTTCAATTATGATACCATTTGTTCTTAACAAATAGCTCTTTTCCATTGTTTTAAATCCAAAATAATCAATATCATAATCACGAGAATAATCTATAATTTGATTAAGTTTAACCTTATGCTTCATAACTGTATTATAGAGTTCTTTTGTAACAATTGGACAACTCTTTCCATTTTTATTTTTATTATCCATAAGAATTTGAATCGTTTCACTAAACGATGGAGATGTTCTTTTGTGATGATTCGAAATAGCCAATCTACTTGCAAGTATTCCATAATCTCCAGAATCCGTAGTAAGTGCCGCACATGTTTGTGCTGCTAATTCATCAAGTTCGTATGTATGAACACCCGAATAAATATCGGCACAAACTTTTTGAGCTAATGCCAAGTGATCAATTTCCAGACTTTTACCAAATTCATTTCCTTCCTTAACAAGTTTCTCCAGTCTAGTTGATACTTTATCAAACGAAACTGTTTCTTTTGTGCCATCCCGCTTGATGACATACATGACTTCCATAACCATTCTTATTATTATTATTACATTGAATTGGTCTTAATACTTTTTATGTATTGTTTAAGGTGTAATTATTTATTTATAATTATGCGAATTTTATCAATAGATGTTGGAATAATAAATTTAAGTTATGCAATAGTTGACATGGAACTGAAACCAGAAATGAAATGGAAAATAGATGATTGGAATAATGTAAACATGTTACATTCTTTTGACGATCTTAACTATATTTCAAATTATTATTCAAAGTGGTCTAAAGACATGTTATTGACTTGTATAACTAAACTAGGTTTGGAATTGGGTGTTGCTAAGAAGAAATGTGAATTACAGAGTATAATTAAAAGACATTTAAAAGCCAAAAAGATAAGAAAATTACCTATAAATTTACAGAATATTGTTTTAAACATAAAAGCGCATTTCACTGACCGTGTATATCCTTGTGATATTGATATAGTAATAATTGAAAATCAACCATGTATGAAAAATCCACAAATGAAATCAATGCAAATGATAATATTTACTTATTTTTGTTTGAATGGGTTTACTGTAAAATTCGTATCTGCGTCTGAAAAAATGAAGTTTTGTTCAAAAAAAGGATGGCTTGATCCGAAGGAGGTCGTGGGTAACTATAAAAAAACGAAAAAATCTTCAATTGATATTGTATCAAAATTAATTTTAGATCAAGAACATGAAATATGGAATCGTTCTAAAAAGAGAGATGACCTGGCAGACGTAATACTTCAAGCGTTTGCTTATTGCGACAAATGTGTATAAACTAATACCGTGAAATAATTCATAAAAGATGAATGAATTAAATTTGGATTCAATTAACACCTCAGAAGTATCGCTTTCTAAGGTTGACGAAACCGGTAATAAAAGTATAGAGGATGATATACCGAAACTAGATGAGTTGGATTTATTGGTAGATCCAACCAAGTCTATTCAAAATACACCATCCGTTCGTGTTGATGATGTACAACCGGATAAGTCAAATAGTACTGATACAAATTTAACATCTACTTTCAAAGATACAGAGATTTCTGAAAAAAAAACTTTAGACAATGTTGAGTTTAAAATCAATGTAGAACGTGAAACAACCCCAAATACAAATGATGATTCTACAATAAAGAAATTTACGACGATGTCATCATCTTTATTTGAAGATGATGGTAAAGAGAGGCAAGAGTTATTATTTAAATTAAAACGTTTAGAAGCTAGAGGTATACCTTTGTCTAAACATTATAGTAATTCATCAAGTGTATCTGAAATGCGCGAGGAGTATTCACGTTTAAAACAACAACGTGATCTTGAAAATAGTATTAAATTTCAAAGAAAAACAATGATGGCATTTGCATCTGGTGTTGAATTTATGAATAGTAAATTTGATCCGTTTGATATAAAATTAGACGGTTGGTCTGAATCATTGCATGAAAATTTGAATGATTATGATGATGTATTTGAAGAATTGCACGAAAAATATAAAACTAGAGCTAAAATAGCACCAGAAATAAGACTTTTAATGATGCTTGGTGGTAGTGCTGTTATGTTTCATATGACACAAAGTTTCTTTAAATCATCATCCATGCCAAACATGGATGATATAATGAAACAAAATCCTGATTTAGCGAGACAATTTGCTAATGCTGGTGTCGCAGAGGCAACCAAAAATTCACCCGGACTTGGAAATTTATTTAATGACATGATGAATGAACACAAACCGGCGCAGCCGCCGGTATTTATTCCACCACAACCAAGTTTCACGCCACCATCGGCCCCATCTAATATGCATGCAGTACCTGATGCACCATCGTCTATTATGAGTGGACCCAAAGATCAGGATGTTGAACGTATTTTAAATCAAATTAACGAATACAGAGAATCGGATGCAAAACCCACTAAAGATTTAAATATGTATCAAAATCAACCTCCGGCCACGCCAGCCGCGCCGGCACCAGCACCAAAACGTCGCGGACGTCCCAAAAAAAACGCAACACCTAGTTTTCCTTGAATGATTTAGGGTGTGGAGCCAGTAATGTCGTTATAAATGAATATAATATTTTTAACACCTTTTTATAAATATATTTTTCCACCTTATCAGGCAATAAGTCTATCTTAAAAAGCTTAAAATCAACAACTCCAATATCAACATCGTCTTTATTTTCTTCAAACCATTGTTCAACAAAAATATCAATATTATTACGCCAGTCCGGCAGCGGTGTACTTGCTTTTAATTTCGTATTTTCTTCTTTTAATTTTTTAATTTGTTCTTGTAAGTCTTCCGTTAGGGCGTCGTCAGGTGAACGTAAACAACAATTCATAAATAATAAATATAAATTCTATAATTGTTGGATTTTAAATGTAACGGTCAACATTCATTTCTGATAACGGAATATTAATATATTTATCGAAACCAGATGGCCGAGTTATCATTAGTGGTATTTTTTTCTCTTTAAGTTCCTTTATAAATATTTCTTCTTCGGTATCGTCATTATCTGTTTCTACTAAAGGCTTCATTCCATCAATTAATTGTTGTATACGGATTCCTCTTATTCTAGTATATTCATACTTTGTAATAATTGGACGGTCCATATTGTATTATAATATTTGAATGTTATATTTTTTTAATCATTTTTTTGAATTTCATTATTGTTTTTTTTTAAAAATAATATACGGTTGCCGGATGCGAGTTGAGACCAGACGTCAATATAATGTATTTCAGAAATAATTTGAAATACCCACATTCTTTGTTCCTTCGTGGTTCCTTTAATCTTAATTATACCGTTAATTTCTTCCAGCTCTTTTAAAAACAGTGATTCATTATTTGATTTTATATACTTAAAAATATTTTGTTCTATTTTTCTATTACCCTCATATACTATTACTTCGCTATCTTCCTCGTCATCGGACTCATATGACTCGTCAGATATATCCTCTTCGTCCGCATCGTCATCCTCATCACTGTCATCATCTTCTTCAACAGAACCAATTGACATTTCTTCAGAATTACTATTTTTAACAATATCTTGAATCGCCCTTTCAGCAACTTGTCCTAAAATAGCAACACTGGTCGTTGTGGATGCATTGCCACACACAACAATACTAACAGATATACCTGAATGTTCTACTTCAACTTTCATTTTATATAATTTATATATAATAATCTTTAACCCATTTCGTGGATAGATTTATTGCATCCTGTTAAATAGCTAAAAATAATATTTTCAATATAATCTGGCAATGAATTAAGGCGAGGCATACAAATATGTGAACGAAATATGTTTTCCTGCTTTTCATAAAAAGCCTTTTTGAATAATTCGCGTATTTCACTATTTTTCATTCTTTTTCCATTTTTATGTGTTTTAATATTCCATTCTTTAACAAATTCAATTGGATTATTTTCATCAATAAAATTAGATAACAACATAGCGTCTATTTTTATTCCATAACTTTTTAAATCACGAATAATATTTTCTTTAATGTCCCTCTTAACATTACCATAAATATCTGGGTTAGTTTTTTTTAGCCATGTAAGTATTTTATGTATCATTTTGGGAGAGATTGATTCTTCAAAACTACCTAAAACACGTTTAATTGATCTAATACTAGTCAGTCTATCGCGCATGATTGTATTGATTCTATAAGAAATTTCACTTAGAAAATCTTTTATGCTTGGGCCCTGCCGATACCACTCGTACGACTGCCAAGAACTGCCATAATTCAAGTTAAACTTTGATTTTAAATTCCTAATATTTTTCATTATGGTTATCATCTCATCAGTATTAAAATTTGTTTCATTTGCAATTTTCCATTGTGTTTCTATATTCTTAAGGATTTGTATTATTTGTGCTCTTGAGAGATAGTTCCGATAATAATATTGTTTTTTCGGAAAATAATAATCACAATAAACTGTTTTATCAATATTAAATATAATATCATTTTGATGGGGATCGTTGTACATTCTTATTATTATATGTTAATTAATACTTAAACGACGTTCTACCACTCCTCGCTTCTGGCTCTTCCTAAGAATTCTGGAATACGTTTAGTACGATTGTGTTGTTTGAATCTTCTACTACCAGGAGGTAATGTGTTTTTATAATGTGCTGGGCGAGTATCAGATGAGAAATCTTTTCTTATTTCTTCAGTTTCTAGAAAATTATTTATATAACTATCCCATTCTTTATTTGGACTTTTTTTTCGTGATTCCAAGTTGGCCTTCGACCCATAATTATCTATATCTACTTTAAAACTTTCATCTTCCTTATATTTCTGTAAAAAGGGTGATAGAGACGAACCTGGTTTTTCTTTCTCTAATTCTTCTGCGTAGTCACTTGATTTACCCCTTTCTGGGCGAGAGTCGAGTATACTGTAGTTTTTTACCAAAAGACTTGCCTCATTATTTGGAAACCATGCTTCTTCTCTAGCATCTTTTGCCCATCGCAATAATTTTTTTTTTGGCTTTGGCTTTGGTGTGTTCATCGCGGAGAGGCGGTCGATGCGTGATATTAAGTTGCCACCACCCTTATTTGGTTCCGCTCTTCCTAAGAATTCTTTTATTTTGTGACGACGTTTTCCTGTGTTGAAAGGTAGTGAATACTGATAATGTTCTGGTTCTTGGCGAGATGATAACTCTTCTATTATGTCATCTGTTTCTTTGCGAAGCTTCTGGCCCGGCGCCGCGGGATTCATTACTTCGTCATATCTTTTATCAATATCTATATTTGGATTTTGTCTTATTTCATTTATTAATAAATTCCATTTAAATGCATTAATTCTTCGACCTTTAGTTAAAGAAGAGCCTAAATCCTGTTGTTCTAATTCTTTAGCATAATCAATTGCGTGACCTCTAGTTGGATCATTGGGAATTGTATATACATTCGTATATATGCCTTCAGATAACCCTCTTCTACGTCGCAAGGGTCGCCATTGAATTCTTTTCTTAGGTCTATTTTTGTTGTATTTATTTAAAAAAGATGATTTGGTGATGCGGCGCGCATTCGGCCTCGACTCCGCAGTGGCCGGATGGCCACTGGGTCGCCGTTTTTGAATACTTTCATACACTTCATTAATTTCTTTAATTCTTTTCTCTTCATTCATCGCCGCGGCATGCGGTGCCTGCGACTCGATTTTTTCGAGTTCGTCGAGCCGTGTCATTATATTTTCGTGATCTGATTTTCCAGCTCCCTTTAAAAGTCGCGTCACAATATATTTAAGACTATTCATTAAATATATATTTTATAATATTTCACCTGGCTGCGCTCAACAAACAGTATGAGGAAATATATTTTTCCATTTTTTAACAATTTTAGCCAACGTTCTATTAACTTTTAAATTTTTAAGTTGTGTAATAGGAACCCATTGCACTCTGAAAATTTCATCTGTATCACGAGTACAGAATGTTGGATTAGATTCTCTATTTAGATTTAAAACATAATACAAAGTATCATATATTCCTATTGAAAATGTATCATTTTTAATTGGAAAATAAATACCAGTTTCTTCCCATATTTCTCTAGTTGCTCCAAAATAAGGCATAGTTCTTTCAAAATCCTGAAGATGACCTTTTGGTAATCCCCATTTGTTTTCTTTTTTCAAATACGAGTCTCTGTTTAAAACTAAAACAATGTGAGTATTATTTTCATCGAAAATAATACCCCCAGCCCTAGTTGGTAATTTTTTTGAATGCCCTTCCATTTTGATTATATTAATGTATATAAATTCTTCTTATTAACTGAATATGTTTAAGTAGAAGATGATATTAGCATTTTACGAAGGTCTGGCTTTTTCATAGATTTAGTATATGCAATACCGTATTCTTCAAGATGTTTTCGTAAATCTGCTACGTTCATAGAATTAATTTGTTTTAATTCTAATTTCCTATTATCTATCGAATCAATAATTGCATCTTCATTTTTTTGAGAAACCTCTTCTGAGACCGCGGTCTCGACTGGTGATATTACCTCCTCAGCAATCTCGACTGGTGATATTACCTCCTCAGCAATATCGACTGGTGATATTACCTCCTCAGCAATCTCGACTGGTGATATTACCTCCTCAGCAATATCGACTGGTGATATTACCTCCCCCGCGGTCATGTTCTGCGGCGTTAGCGGGAGTCCTGTCTCCAGTGCGTCGGCCACGAGGGCCGGCTCTTCGTCGAGCGACGATGCGGACTCTACAGATGAACCATCTTCATCAATTATTTCTAATGGCTCTTGGAGTTCGTGTTGCGTCACAAACTCGGGCATTGTTGATGAAGTGACAACAAAAGCAGGATTATTATTAAATAATGGCGCTAGTAAATTTCGAGTTTCTTCATCCAATTCGCTCACCGGTGACTCCATGGAGCCCCCTTCTACGTCTGTTTCTTTTTTATTACTTATTATAATTTGTTGTAATTCTTGTACTTTATTTTCAAGAGAGTCAATTCGTCTCTTATACATTCTACGAACAATAAAGAATGTATATCCTATGAGAAATAGTAGAACTACTCCAATTACAATATGGTTTGGGTTGTACAAAGTAGGCATGATTTAAAACAGATTATAAAATGTGATGAAACTACGCACTTAAAAAATATATCATTTTCAGAATATTGTCTCTATGAACTTTTATAGAGCCTTTGATATAAATTCTAATGTTCATTCTTCTGTTTTTCTTACCACAAATTTTTGTGTGTGAATTTATGATATGAAAGTATTCATCAATAAACTTATCAGCAATTTCCTTGTTAGTTGTACTATTAATACATTTCGTATTGCACCATTCGTTAAAAAAATCAGACATATTGAAATTATAATATATGTATGTGTTTAGTAATATACTATTGAGAATATCTTATACTTGTTTGAGCACGAAGCTGTCTGAATGAAAATATCTTGTATTATTAATGAATAAATATATGTTAATACTAATTTTATTAGTATTAATATTGTGGTTTGGTTTGAACGCTGTACAGGCTTTCTGCGCTTCAAATGTTCCAATAATTAACCAAAATGACCTAGTTGATATGTTTACTAATAATGGATGTATTGTTATACCAAATGTTTTAACAAATAGTGAATGCAATATTATAATTAATAACATAAGAGACGAATTGAGTAATAATAATGCTGAATTTGGTGATATAAATAGTCAGCACAGGAGAATAGACTTAAAATTACCTATTGAAAAAATGGATAAGTTTATAAAAATGGTTTATGAACGGCTAAATGATTTTGTGGAAACTGTGATACCAAATTCTAAAATTGTAGAATGTTCGTCTTTAATAAGTTATCCTGGCGCTTATGCACAGACTTGGCATTATGATACAATTCCTACTAAAAATGGAGCAAGTTTGATATCTTTTGGTATAGCCTTAGATGATATTGATGATAGTATGGGTCCATTAGAGGTAATGATGGGTTCTAATAAATTATTTAATATAGATGGTGGCGAACAAATAATTGAGAAATTACATAAAAAACATGAAACAAAGAAATATTTTAAAAATTACTATAAATCTGTTGGGAATATAAAATATGAAATAGAGAAGAGAGGTGGTAGTGATGAGTATTCTGTGGATGATCTTATTAATGATGAAGCAACGGAAATGTTATGTAGAATATTAGGGATAAAACGAGTAAAATGTTCATGTAAAAAAGGAAGTCTTATAATATGGTCTTCTGAAGTACATCATCGTGGTGGAGAAAACAAATCTAGTAAGGCAAGACCAATATTTTATTTTTCATTGATGGGCGAAGGTGAACCTCCAATAGGTGCGACATATTCGTTAAAAGCCGCCAATGAAAGAGTATATGTTAAAAATTTATAGTTCATTTTCCTTTGAGAATAAATATTAATATTGCAACTGCTAAAATGAATATAAAGAAAAATAATATGGATGTAACAATGATATAAGGGTATAGGTGTGCAAATGCATATCTTATTATTGGATCAATTAAATCGCTTTGTAAACGTTCCATATTTTTTTTTTGGCGAACTTCATCAAGTGTATGATGTAATAAATCACGTATTATTTCTCTAATTATCATGATTGCGTTTGAAATAATTATTATATTATAATTCTAAAAACAACGCATGTCGACATTTGATGAAGAATATGATTCAGATGCAGAATATGTCCCCGATTTCGATATGGTCGATTTGAGTGACTTTCAATTAACAGATGGTGGTGAACTAGTAGGTGGTTCTTGGGGTGCCATGGTAGAGCATTGTAAAGACGATGATATTACTTTCCAGTTTGCATTACCAATATTTAAAGTAGGAGACAGTCTTGATATAACAGAGGCTTCAAAAAATGGATTTTTAAAATTGTCATTAAATGATGGCGATGCTAAACATACTGAGTTTAAAAAATGGATAGCTAATCTGGAAGTATGGTTAGTAGACCAATTTGTTAAAAATCATAATAAATGGTTTGGACATATGTGGGAAGTAGGGGGCCCTTTAGAAGGTCGCCCATTACCACCAGCTTCTGCTATAAGAGAGATGTACCATCCAATAATTGGTGATGACAATATATTTTGTACCCGTGTTCATATAACTAAGGGTAAATATGATGTACAATGCATGGATTCTGAACAAAATATTATTGATTTTTCAAAGATAGTAAACTGTAATGTAGTACCTCTAGTCGAGTTAAAAGGTATTTTTATGAAGCCGCGTGGATATAATCCAGATATTGTGCTACGTGGTTTAGTAATTGTCCCGGATGAGTCCGACACCTCGACGCGGGCAGATCAATATTGTTTGTTTCATACTCCTGAAAACACAGAGCAATACGCTTATTATGATTATGCCACTGATGATGACACAGCCAGTGAAGATGGTGAAGAAAATTCAGAATCAACTGAGAAAGAACTTGATGTAGCTATTGCTACGTCACCCGAGGAACCGGTCGAGCTGGCGCCGGCTGACGCGGTGTCTGCTGAGACCACCGAGTCGCCGTCTCCCACGCCATCAGATACACCGGTGGCCGTGTCCGAAGCTGCAGCCCCGACGTCGGCATCACCTGACGATGCCGCGGCGGCCGCCACCGTTGAGGCAGCGGCACCAATGCCAGCACCAGTTGTCCAGGAGCCAAATGAACAAAAGATTCATGAATTAATGCGTGCTACTGAAAATGCAAAGATTGCTGCAAGAGAAGCTGAGGAATTATATCAAAGTTATATAAATAAAGCGAATAGTACATCTGTGAATTAAATTTATTTTTTATATGAAAAAGATGTAAATTTGCTGGTAGAAATATGTGGCAAGTTTTTTATTAGCTTGGTTGATTTTGTTTTTTGGTTACACCATAGTTTTAAAATATAATGGCCATTTTTAGGACTAATTGATAATCCATGCACAAAATCTTCAGATTTATCTTCTATTATATCCCCCGCAATCATATATTCGATCCATATTTTAGTAATACGATGTAGGTCATAAGTATCAATTTTAATTGATATAAACCCCCCATCTCTATTTTCAGGACTTGACCAGTCTGGGAATATGTCTTCCTTCATTACAAAAAAAATACCACTATTGTAATGGGATTCTTTTAAATATTTGAAAACACCCCAAAAATCATTAGCATTGTTTGTTTTAGTTAAGAAGTCATAACTGTCTTTTGCCCAACTTGCATTTCTAGAGGAATGAAACCAGAAAGACCAATTATGTTTCATATTTCCCATAAGGTTATATATAATATAATTTAGTTAAAATTTATACTCAATTTATGTATGGGGAACAGCTCCACCCCAAAAATTGTCAGGGGTTATTAATTTGTATCCACTAGATCTAAGTATCTGTTCTTGAGTTCTACTATTGTCCATTTTACTTCTGTCATAAAAAACAGGACTGATTCTTGGTATTGGACTCGAAGGATATGATAACATTCTAAATGGTGCTGCTTCACCAACCACAACATATTTTGTGTATTTTGAGTTATTTTTTTCAACTGTTAATATTACATGTGGAGGAATTAGTCTTGTACCTAAGTGTGAATAATAAGAATTAGGATACCGCATTCTAATATAGAAAACACTTTTTTTAGGTTTTATTTCACCTTTATTGGTAGTATTTTCAAAAGCAATTTCTGCATCAGGAAATGGTATTGCGGAACCAGTATATGATTGACGTAAATCAGGTGATTGAGGAGCGATATAAGATACTTTTGTCGACGGAGTCCAATCTTTCAATGTGCATTTTAGTTTAAGTATATTCGGACATTTACGAAAAACTTCAACAGTTATATTTGAAGAGTCTTGATTCATATTAGTATAAGATAGAAATAAAAAAAATGCGCGTTCCAAATTCAATAAATTATTTCTGCAAATTATTTATGGAACTAATTCAAACTTTTAACACAACTTTAAATGATTTAATAAATAATTTACAGAAATGTTATCCTGAATATGTAAAAGATGTTACGATTATAACAGAATTAAATGACACACGTCCCCTTCAAAAATTCATGAAAGCAATTGGTGACGATGTTAATAAAATATCAGTAAAAGATGAAAGTTTTTTTGACTGTGAACGAACATGTCTTGATTGTGATTTGTCTGAAATTTGGAAATCGTCAAAAACGAATGAACAAAACAAGAATGTTATTTGGAAATTTATGCAAACCCTTGTGTTAATAGGAACAACTGTTCGTTCTAAATCGAAAAGTTTAGAAGATTTTTTTGAAAATTTTGATGATGAGAACATGTTTAATGATGTAGAAGGTGTACAATCACAAATGTTGAATATTGTTCAAAAGCTACTAGAAGAAAATAGTGAAGAATTTGAAGCAGAGAGGTGGCCCGGAGGCGATTCATCTGATGATGATAGCCCTTCACCCTCGGCGACAGGTGGCGATGCGGCCGATGCCGCATCTAAGTATGAAGAAATGTTTAAAAATACAAAGATAGGAAATTTAGCGAAAGAGATTGCGGAAGACATAGATATGTCTTCATTCGAAAATGATATTGGGGATATGGCTGCTCCTGATGTTTCTTCCATTATGAAGAAATTGATAGGTGGTGGTGGTTTAAAGAATCTAGTCCAATCGGTTGCCCAAAAACTTAAGACTAAAATGGAAAGTGGTGATGTTAATCAAGAAGAGTTGGTGGGTGAAGTTAGTGAAATGATGGAGAAGATGAAAAAAGATAAAAAATTCAAAAAAATGTTCAAGTCAAAAGATTTTCAAGGAATGTTCAAAGAAATGATGAAACAAAAAGGCCAGGTTGTTAATGATGATGAAGATTTCAGTGCTCTTGAAGAAATGTGCTCGAATCCAAATTTATCTCGGGCAGCCGCGAAAGCGCTGCCCCCACCACAAAGTTTCAGAGGTGGAGGTAGGAGAAATGGCGTTAGAAATAGATTACGTAGAAAGTTAGAAGCTAAAGCTGCCGCTGATGCGGCGGCGCAACCACCACCACCACCAACAGAATAAGGACTGGGTCTGGGTACAATAAAATATAAAAAAAGTAAATAATGAAATGTATACGTGTAATTTTAAGCGTTATGTGTATTCGAAAAAGTCGTATGCCGCGACGTCACAGGCGCGCAGCGCGACGTCGCACTGGGCCAGGGTCATATGGGTCATATAGTGATTTTTTGAAGTACAATGATATTATTCAATGAAATATGTTTGTTATATAATAATGAGTGGATGTGACATACCGATAATTGTAATAACTTGTCACGGTGCATATCATGAAGAGGAATACAAATCTTCAAAATGTAATGTTTATAAAATGAATGCTACAAAAGTTGGTATAGCAAATTATGTAAAACAAGATTTATTGCATATTATCCCAACTGCTATTGAAGGTGCTTTATTAGAAACAACTTGTAAAAGTGCTATTGAAAAGTTACAAGAAAAGTTATCATGTATAGAATATTATAATGAATACGGAAATACATTGGCAACTCCCGATGCCCGCGAAAGTCAAGATTATTTGAATTACACTTCAGACTGGAAAAAGAAATGTTTATACGATATTAATAAATGGAATAAAACTGATTTATTTTTGAATAAACATTATCAAATATCAAAATATGATGACATTTTAGATTTTATAGAAGATGACGAAGGTAATCCTTTAACTGATGAAAGTGGTAATCTTTTAGATGCTTATGACAACAGAATAGTAATGTTTTTAAGTAATGGAAACAAAATTGATTTATTACCAAGTTGGAATAAAACAAGTATACCAAATAATCCTACCGAAACATTATTAAAAGAAAGAAGAGAAACATTTGACATTACTTTAGAAGAATTAATTAACAAAGTTTATGATATGGGATATAATGATATAATAATTGCTGATTTATCATGCTCTGTGTGTTCAGAAGAATCCGGATTCAAAACAAATATTAGAACACATAGACACTTGAATAGACAAAAAAGAGGAGGTCGTCGTGCAACGCGACGAAGGGCGCGTGCGGGTCGCCATGGGTGGCGCAGTCTTCGTCGCCAAATGACTGCTGGTATGCCCCCAAAAACATATGGTAACATTGCTTTATATAATCCAAATGACCCAATTTCTAATGTAAGAGTATTTGAAGCAGATAAAATTCCAATAAATAAAAATACTGGTGAAGTTGCAACGGACAGCACCGCAGAAGATGATAAGATATATGAAAACATTAGTTTAAGTAAACTTAAGAATACATTTGATGATATTAGTAACTGGGAGAAAAAGGAATACGATTACGTTTTAAAGGATTTAGCACTCCCACTGCGTTCCCATAATGATATAACTACTAATGACACCGAAATTCCTATCGAAGGTACTCTAATAGGTGGACCTAAAAGAACTTCATCAAATTTAGCTGCTTTATTAAATGAAAATAAGGAATCGGCGTCGAGCGCCGACGCGACAGTACTACACAAAAACTATTTAAAACACTTACGTCTGCCGCGTCGCCCTGAAGATGCAACAAGAAGGAAATTATGTTGGAAGACAAAAAGAGATGATGAGACTAAACTAGATTTTCTGAAACGATTAGAAAAATTAAGAAACCCATCCTCTATATTGAGTAAAGTTGATGATTTTGTAAAAAAAGAAGAAGAAGAAGAAGAAAAAAAAATTGTTTCTGCATCGAAGGCGGCGCGCGAGGGGCGAGTGTGGCATGTTCCACGCCGCAACAATCTTAGAAGCAAAGGTGACCCAGCAGCACCTAAAGAACCATTATTTGATGAATCACAAGACAATACTGTTCTACAGTATGACAACGCAATGTTAGGATTGGAGAATTCAGATGAGCCCGAGCGTCCTCGGGCTCGCAGGCTTCGTTCCCGTATGCTTCGTCACGCAGCACGTCAACAAAATCAACGACTCGGTAGAGGTGGTTTTTTGAATCCACCACAAGATACTTTGTTTTATAAATCTATGGAAGATGCAAGGGAATATAGAAATAAATTAGAAAATGAGAAGCTTAAATTATTTATTGATAAAGATTTTTTTGAAAAACAACTTTCAGGGCATTCGGAGAAAATTGATAATCCAGAACAAAATTCATTATTATGGTATTTATGGCCTTCTAAAATTGATAATCCAGAATATTCACAAAAATTAAAACAAATTGACGAACTAAATAGAGAGTATGACTCTGCAGTGATTATGTTTGAAGATGCTGATGAAAATTGGAATAAATATTTAGAAATTGACAAAAATGAAGAATTAAAGAAATGGATTGATAAAGAAGCGAAGAAACACCTTTGGAACAAGGAGGATATGGATAATTTTGTTATTACCAGTCACCCGTATGTGAATGCGTCTGGTACAAAAAAATGATATAACATATTTGAATATTACTTTAAAAGGACTTTTTGAAAAATGGACTGCGTAGAACGATACAATTGTTTCCAAGAGCATTTGGTTTCGAAAATATATGAAAAAACATATGAGACGCCATTTAAAAATAAACCAGATGTGTTAATTCTAAAAAAAATGTTTAATGGTGAATTGGGAAAACATCCCCTGACTGGATATAAGAGATTAAAATACGACCTTAAAAATAGTGTGTATTTGAAATCATATAAACATGTATTTGAAACCGACGGCGTCGGGCTCGGCGTCCGGGGTAAACCATGTGTATATGTAAAAAATGTTATCGAATATTTGTTAGATGATACTATTAAATTTGTTAAAGCATGGATTCTTGGTAAACCAGAGTTAATTGAATATTTTATTAGAGCTGATTATGATTATAAAAAAATGCAATATGAATACAAGGCTGCAGATCCACCTGGACCTGGACTCCGATGGCCTTGGCAGCGACAGCGGACCGTCATTTCACGCGCGCATCCTGTATACGGCGGGCGTGACCGCTGGACGGTGCGTGAGTTCCCAGCCACCTCGGCTCATGATGAAGAGAGTATCCGCGCCATTTCTATTTTACTTATTAAAATGTATATTGTTTCACAGCGAACCAAGTACAACGACTATAATACTATATTATCTGTTGGCTTGAACTCAGATTTAATTGGTAGCACGGAGCGCGTCACGCGGAGGACCGCCGAACTGCGGCGCCGCGGAATTAAGCCCCGCGGGGTAATGTATTATTTCAAATATAGAAATTGTTTAATGCAAATGTTACAATATTTTCCAAACGCCGAGCTCTTCGCCGCGTTCGCGAACGGTGTGTATTCTTATGAGCAGTTATTTCATACATATCTATTTTGTCTTGATACTAAACATATTTCCAGGAGTTACATTCATATGTACGATACTAGTGCTAGGTGTTTACAAAGATTAAAATTTGAATTCGGTAATTCTCGATGTGGAATGTTGGAAACTATAAACGAACTATTAAAAAAACTTCATAATACGAAATACGCTAATACATACACGTTATTATCATGTTTACCAGAAGATATTGTGAAAAATATTGGTGAATATTTTGTGTGTCCAAAATTAGATTATGGTGAACTATCATATTATATGCATCAAATTTACATTTCGTGATAAATAGAACTATTTTGTGTGGAATAGCCAAAAATTAAATCCATTATCATCTTGCCATAATGACCAATTTCCACATACTTTTGGCACTACTTCTATGAAATAATTTTTATTTGTATCACTTGCAACTCGACTTCCGCGTGAAACACTTTCAGTTTCCTTTAATGTGTAATTTTTTTTATTGAAATTAACAATACATCCGATATTGTTAGAATTGTCTGCAATTTTAAACATTTCTTCAGCAGTATATACATAAAAATTTGTCATTCAAATTTATATTATGTATTCTATGTTTATATTATAACATTCTGTTTATCAAATAAAGGTGCCCTTTCTCCGAAGCAGATAAGTAATGGACACAGTAAGTATAATAAACAAGTTTTTGGACCACAATAATATTCTTCAACTACTTGATCCGCATAAAGTGGTGTCACCCCTCTTGTTACCGACTTTTCAACAGGCTTAGGCTGATTAATTAGTAAAGTCATAGTTATTATATGTGTTAAATTTTTAAATAAAAACCTTTCAACATAATTATGAGTTTATATGAATATTATATTTCATTGCCAGATGAATTAATAGATGAGATTCTGAGTTATGGTGACATTGAATCGCGCTTAAAAATGAATTCCGTTATTATACAGATAAATTATTACTCAAAAGAATTTGATTATCATCGAAATAGAAATAGATTTAGCCCATTTTATCAATGTCCAAAAACAAAATATCCTCAATTTGCATTTAGACAAATTGAAAACAAAAAAGATTTAGATAGTTGTCTCCACAGATTTAAGACAACAAAATTATAACTGAATATTACGTAAATCATAATCTGGATTACCTGAGAATGATGGGTGTATTACTTTAATATTATCAACATTCATATCATTAGTTAAAGAATAATAAATATTAATGCCCTCTGGTGTTAAAAACTTATTCCAGGGCTTCTCCAATTGAAATGCGACACCTCCTGATTCTTGTTCCATTTTTTTATTTAACAATTCTAGTTGTTTGAAAAAAGGTGTATTTTTTATATCACGAATATCACCGGGTCTTTGTAATTGAAATATAAACTGTTCATTTTGTTTTAACATGTATATAGCAATACCTTGAATTGTAAACAATATTCTCCAATCTTTTGGTAAAGGAGGATCCGCGTTTGGCCCTCTTCTATACGCTTCTGCAGCATTGTGAATTGAGGGACTGCGTGTTGCGAAACGACTTATAGGTGGTCTAGGTAAATCTCTATGTGAAACAGATGGGCTTGATGTTTCGAAACGGTTTGGAACTGGTCTGGCGATATCACTATGCGGAGTACTAGCTCTAAATACTGCAGGTCCATACAATCCCCCTTCGGGTAAAGAGCCAAAAGAGCCAACAGAGCCAAAAGAGCCTAAAGAATTTAAAGAACCCATTGAATTCCCTCTACGCGGCTCTGTGACCGGGGACGCTCCATCTTCAGAAAAATTATCTAATGAAGAAGGTGGACTGTTATCCATACCGCCGCGTTTAGTGCGACGCGGGCGCCTTGCGCCGCTTCGGGTTTTCTTGGTTTTCTTGCTTTTTCTGTTTTTTTTGTATTTAATATTTTTACCCATTATTAGGTTATAATATTTTTAAAATATATTTTTTAAAAATAATTTGAATTTTCTACAGGCGGCTGCGGCGTTTCCGGTTGTTCTTTTTAGATAATTTAATTGAGAATGTTATTATTAGACTAATTATTCCTATTATAGAGGCTAATGCTAATAAAACAATTATAAAAAAGGCTAAATATGTCGCTTTATCCACAGTGATAAGAACCATATGTTATTAAATATTTTATTAAATATTTTTTTTAATATATATGTAATGGGAAACATATATGACTATATCTTTTTGTACACTTTGTATTCAATGTTCGTATTAATTTGGCTGGGAATTTTAGGTATTGGTACATTTGCTCCAAAATATTTGGATTCTGTACAAACATTTCTAAAACTTTATATTGGAATTATTTTATTTGCTAGATTTAACCCATTGACTTATAAAGACAGACCTTTTAGAGAATTCGATCGCAGAATTGTTTTCACATGTTCAATTTTTTTGCTTTTAACAACAGCAGTAGGGGTAGCATTAAAAAGACATATTAAAAAAAAAGCAGGACCATTGGTAGATAAAAGTCTTACTGAAATAAAAAGTACAATCGGTATTGAATCTTAAAAATATTATATAAATGAAAATATTACTAATTACTACTAATATAACAAAAAGTTATATTCATCCGATTGCTTGGATCGTACAGTGGTTAGTACCCCAGTTTGTGTTTAGCAAACTGCTATCAAACTGCACTGGAAACCTGAGTTCGATTCTCAGTCCAAGCTCTCGTTATTTAAGGGGGCGTAGTTCAATCTGGTAGAATACTTGATTCCAGGATATATGGAAATTCCAAGTGGTTGTCCGTTCAAATCGGATCGTCCTCATTTAGCAACTTATAGTTGCTCTTTCATTAGAAATTATTTTTTTTATTTTGAATAAAACTGATAAGCTAATTTACTATTTTCATGCGGAGTTACCCATTCAAGATTATAAAGTTTACAATTAGCTCTGTTGTGATCTTTATGGTTTACAAATGATTTACCATAATAATTTGGTAGAAATACTTGAGCAACGAGACGATGAATTTGGTAAGTTGCACCGTCTCCAGAGGCAGAACCAATACCAACACACTTATAACCAGATATATGAAGATGTCCTCTCAAAAATTGGTTATTTTTTATCTTTTTTATTCGACCATAATTTGAAATTTTATATCCAGTATATCCTTTTATCAGTTCTTTTGGTATATTTTTCCAAATTTCATTTTCAAATATTTTTTCTTCCGATGTATCATATATCCATTTAAATCCATAAGCCTTATTGCGTTTATTTAAACAAACATCTGATATATGGCAACTTGCTTTTTTACTTCCTTTATTTTCGAATACCCAATCTTCAGCATCGCGTAAGGTTTTATAATATTCTAATTTTTTCCCATCAAGAGAACATCTCCAAACTGCGCGCGATCCCCTTAACCGAGTAACCTCTTTTGATGGTTTTTTGCTATGATTATTTTGTTCGGATATTGTTGCCCATTCAAGATTTTCAACTCTATTATCAGTTCTATTATGATTAATATGATTTACAGTAGACTTATTTTGTGGATTTGGAATAAATGATAATGCAATTACACGATGACCCAACATATGACAGCTCTTTCCCTCATCATTAATTAAAGTTAATTTAACATATCCACAGCATTTTGCTTTAAGAGACATTTCTTTATTCATATATTTCGACCAAATTTTTCCAGTATTTGAAACTTTATATTTTGAAAACCCCTCTAATTCTGTCCAAATCTCCGACATATTATGTTAATATATGGTTCAAATCTTATAATATATTTAAGAGTTATTTATTCTTGTCCACATTGTTTCCCTTCGTTGATCGAGCACGTGCCGTCTTTCCATTTACATTTATACATTTGGCCTTCGCCTTCAATTACATATGCCTTTTTGCATTCATCTTTAGTGTCCTGTTTATTACACTTAACAACCTCCTCTCGGGGGTTATTCCCGCTTACACAATTGTTGTACGGCCCATTCTTCTTATCCCTTTTCTTACTCTTCTTATTCTTTTTACGCCTTTTCCCGCCGAAAGATTCCTTTACACTGGATACGCCAAAAACGACACCCAATACAATTAAAACGAGAAGGCTAAGACCTAAATAGTAAAACATTGTTTTATCACTTTTTGACATTTTTGATAACATTGTATGATTTATTATAATATTTTATTGTGGTCCGCCTCCATGATTTATAATGCGAATAAAGATAATATAAAGCTTAATTATAAATATTAAAATAATCCAATTGAGGATTCACCTAACATAAAGGCTTAGTGGTCTAGTGGTATGATTCCTGCTTTGGGACCGCTTTATGTGGCTAAATTGCAGGAGGCCCAGGGTTCGATTCCCTGCTGAGCCCGTTTTAAAAATAAAACTTAATGAAATTATATTTCATTTTATATCAATTGGTTTTGATTAAATATCTCTATATGATGGTTAGACCGCTTGTATTAACTATAGTCTCTGCGTCATAATCAATAACATCTTCGTCTATATCATATGTACCACTCGCACCTGCTAGTTGTCCTGAACTTTCAAGTTTACATCCATAAAGTCTCATATATCCCACTTTAGCAAACGCTGCACCAGTTGAATTCCCAGATACAGTATGATCTACTACAAATGTAATTGTTTTGTAAAGTTTTGTAGAATTAATATTATAAGTTGTTCCGTTATCACTTCCCATATCACCACTATTAGTATAAATCCATTCGTGAGGAACATAAGTTGAGGTTGAATTGAGAGGGAACATTCCATTCGTATCCCATTCACTTGGTTGAACTATACGTGTAAACACTCTAAGATATTCTAATGAAGTTATATCAGGTGCTGGATTTGGTGAATTGTTTTTACCGTCCCAAAATCCTTCAAATGAGGTTAGATAAAGCTGATATTGTGAATATAATGGGGCATTCCCGTTTGATGACCCCCATTCACCTCTATCTAAAAATTGTTGCCATGTTTGATGTGTCTCCGCGCCATGTGGTGTCTCGAGGAGGGTACATTGTTTTTGATCAATCCAAAATTGCTGAGCGGTCGAGACTGTTCCATTCAAATAATTCTTAATATCTATTGTCCACACAATCTTAACTTTTTTATATTGATATGAGCTATCAACGAAATCAGAACCAGTAGCATTCCATTTAGCACTAAAATGCCCGGCACTTCCCGCTATATACGTGTAAATACCATTACCATATTGCTGTATACGAAATCCACTATGTACCTGATCATATGAATTTCCTAAATTCGAGCAATGCGAACAAATGATATCATTGCACTTGGAAAAGTCACTGTCCCAGGCACTAAGTTGGATATCGAACATAAAGGTAAGTTGTTGTTTGTCGAAACGAGAACCTTGTGCAAAATATTTATAACTAATTAGTCTTCTACTATACAACATAGTATTATCCGTATCATTGCCAATTTCCGAACTATTATTAAAGTCAGAGGGAGTACCTCCCCGATGATATGCTACTGGAGCACGAGTATTATCTTGATCATCCATACTTCCATATAATGACCATCCTCTTACTCGTTTCCAAAAAGTACCATCATGTGTAGATTTTATATTTACCGATTTGAGTTGAATAGGAGTCGGGAAAGTAAGTTGATTCCAATAGGTGTGTCTAGAACGGTCGTGACGATTAGTATATTCTCCAAGACCGTAATAAAGTAATGGATCATTACCCCCATAACCTAACATAGTGGCCATACCGTAATTTCCTGCCCACCAGTAACCATTTCCTTCGTTGGGATACCAACCGTATTCCGGTGTAAACATATGGTCAAGTGTGCCGTTGGTTGCGCCTGAGATCGTATGGCTATCCCAGCCTTGTACTATTTTGAATTCTGTTCCTGCACTATCGGTGAAAAATCCTACTCGAACTGGATTATTTTTGCCATTGGTAGTACCGTAAGGTGTGCCACTTGCTGGTTGTGTAACAGTAATTCCGGACGGATTTGCTAGCCAAGATGCTAATGTGTTGGAGCCCGTCATTGCTTGGCCGGACGAAGTATTAATTAGTTCTACATCGCTTGATAATGTATATCCCGGTGTATTTATTGTAAAGTAAAATGGATCTGAATTCTTAAATTCAGAATTGGAATGACCGGATGCACCATTACCATAATTTGTAAAATTTGTCACACTGGATACATCCCAATCAGAAATATCTTGATTGAAAGCAGTAGCGTTTTGGAACATAGCGCCCATATGTATCACACTGGATACATCCCAATCAGAAATATCTTGATTGAAAGCTGATGCGTCTTTAAACATATTGGCCATCTGTGTCACGCTGGATACATCCCAATCAGAAATATCTTTATTAAAAGCAGTTGCTCCGCAAAACATGTAAGTCATTGCAGTGACATTGGATACATCCCATTCAGAAATATCTTGATTAAAAGGTGTATTCAAGAAAAGGCCT
>Ga0208410_1000458_pt1 | contig 23688 bp, 17 predicted proteins | sample ETN02SmetaG_3_FD_185787 | JGI IMG/M metagenome (GOLD analysis project Ga0208410, IMG submission 185787) | Marine microbial and viral communities from oxygen minimum zone, Eastern Pacific Ocean - ETNP2014F10-02SV257 (SPAdes) (version 2) | ecosystem: Environmental > Aquatic > Marine > Oceanic ... | reverse complement strand
CATTCGCGACGACGATTACGCGTCGCCGAAGAGTCCGGTGAGCATGCGTCTCGAGGGCGGACACGTCGGGTACATTAGGTTGAAGGAGTTCAACTCGCTGGCGGAGCGAGACATCGCCAAGGCGGTGACGGATTTACGACGCCAAGGCGCGGACGCGTACATATTGGATCTCCGGGATAATCCCGGCGGACTCGTCCAAGCCGGCGTCGAGATCGCGCGGTTATTCCTTCCTCCCGACGCTACCATCGCGTACACCGAGGGACGCGTCGTCGCCGGCGGCGCCAAGCGCGACACCGACGTCTCGGCGACCAAGAAGGCGAGAAACGGTTCCGATTCCAATCTCCCCACCAAGCTCAAAGCCATCACGAACACCAACAACGAACCGATGGTGGGCGTGGATGTTCCGCTCGTCGTTCTCGTGAACGGTCGAAGCGCGTCGGCGAGTGAAATTTTAACGGGCGCGCTCAAGGATAACTGTCGCGCCGTCGTCGTCGGCAGCAAGACGTACGGTAAAGGTTTGATTCAGAGCGTGTACGAACTCAGCGATCTGAGCGGCGTGGTGTTAACCGTGGGTAAGTACGTAACCCCCGGTCTCGTCGACATCGATCAAACCGGGATTTCACCCCAGTTTATGATGTTTCCCGGTTTCGACGCCGCGGCGAAGGAAATCTCGGCGTGCAAAGTTCCGCCGAGGTATTAATGAGTATTCGAGTATTAATTTTAATATGATTAGGACGGCGTCGAGAACCACGTCGCGAGTGGGATCAACGCGCGTCGAATGCCGGGCACTCGCTGCGCGAGCTTTTCGTCCAACAGGCTCCACGCCTCGCGATGATACCTCGAAGTGTCCCCCGTCGTATACTTGATTCGATACACCGTGTCGTCCTTGCAATGATATCGCGTGCGCAACCAAAACACGTACGCGATCAATCGACTAAAACTCCGTCTCTTCGGTACCGCCAAATCGATGACGATGGTGGTGAGAAACGAGATCTCCATCGTCGCGCAAATCACCAACGCGAATTCCATGCGCCTCTTCGCCGCCGCGTACGCCCGCGACGCGCCCGCTCGTTTCCACAAATTCTTCCCCGACGCGTCCTCCTCCCCACCATACATCTTCTCCCCCGTCGTCATCAACTGAAAAAACGACAGAATCATCAACGGCACCAACGCCGGCGTCGCGTTCGATCGCCGCGCCGCCGGAAACGCCAGTGACGCGTACACGCAGTATTGAAATCCATTCGTCGTCGTCTGCGCCACCATCGCGCGCCAGCACCCTCTCGCGTCACCTCCGCGCGCGTGCGGCGCGATCGTGTACACCGCGCGATACGCGAACGCCCCGACCGAGGCGCCGACGGCGACGAGGACGAAGGAATCGGCGCGACCGTACAGCCACGACGCGCGAGGCGCGAACGAAGATGCGAACGCGAGCGCACCGCTCGCGAGCGTCGTCGCGCACGAGACGGCGAAGACGACGGTTCGGAAATCCCACGTCGGTCGCGCGGGCGACATGGCGCGTCGGCGTCGTCGCGCGACGTCGATGAATGATGCGCGATGATGCGTGACGGTTGACAAGATGATGATGATGATGACGATGATGACGCCGACGTCACACGCCGACGCCGACGACGCGCGATGGTGCTCACGCGCACGGTCGGTCGACAAAGACGCGTTCGACCGACGCACGCGATCCTCGCCCTCGTCTGCGTCGCGTGCGTCGTCGCGAGTGGACGACGATCGGTGGGCGACGCGTCATCATTCATCGACGCGAACGGCGTGCGTCGTCGCGCGCCGCCGGCGCCGTCCGCGAGCGCGTGGTTGGATTCGTTCGGGTTATCGTCGTTGACGACGTCGTCCTCGACGCGCGAGGCGTCGGCGGAGGAGGTGGACGGGGCGTGCGAGGCGTGCGAGGCGACGCGAGACGTCGTGCGCGCGACGGCGAGACGGAGACGCGCGCGGGGGTTGGAGTTGGCGTGTGGGAGCGGGAAGTATCTTCGCGCGCTGCGAGACGAGGGGTTCGACGTCATGGGCGTGGAACCGAGGATCGGGAACGCGCGGGACGGTGCGGCGGGGTTGTTGGCCGAGGGCGTCGTGGCGGCGGCGCCGCTTCGAACGCTTCCGTTTAAGCGCGCGTTTTTCGATTACGTGCTCGCGTTTGAGGTGTTCGGGAAGATGCGGACGAAGACGACGAAGGAAAACGTCGATCCTGTCGTCAATGAAGCGACTCGAGTGGCCAAGTACGGGGCGAGGATGGTGTTCGCGACGCGAAGAACGCTCGACGGTCGCGGCGGCGGCGGCGGCGACGACTTCAAATCGAGACGATGGTGGATGGACACATTTTGCGCGCACGGATGGGTGGAAGACACCGACGCCTTCTTATCCCTCGTGAAGTCCAAGGATGGGACGTCCTCGAAGACGGGTCCGCGAAACTGGTTCGTGTTGAAACGCGTGCGCAAGATTAAAAAGCGCGGCAAGTGCACGTGCGCCGTGCCGCCGGGCAAAGACGCGGAGAACTTTTGCGGCGGCGAGGGTCGACCAAAGGCGAGGGACGAAGTGAAGGCGTTTTGGAAGAGTCTTCGCGGGCGTTCGTCCGCCGCCGCGTGATTGGTTTGAACAACAATTCTTTATTAACATCGTACCGCTCTCTCTACCGAAGCATCGCGCTCGCCCAATCCAACTGTCGAAGCAACAGTTGCCCCTCGTACGGAATCGACGCGAGAATGGCGTAAAATTTCCCCACTAATCGCGCGATGTACACCGAGAGTAAGACGGAGATGAGCGTCAACACGCGCGCCGTGACGTCCCCCGCGTAGATGAATCGCACCCCCTTCCACACGATGTTGAGCATACAAAACAACGCGTACACCGCCGTGCCTCTCGGACTGTACATGCGCGCGCCAACGAATCCACACAAAGGCCCGATAATCATCAACGACGTCAATCCACTCCCCACGAGCGCGTGTAACACGCAAAACACCATATCCACCACGGCGAAGAGACGCACGACGCGACTAAACTGTCTCGCGAGCACCAACGTCTCCGCGTCCGCCGGTAACTCCGACGCCGGTCCACCGAACTCGCGCGCCAACTCCCGCTCGATCCTCTCTCGCGAGAATTCACCACCCTCCCCTCCGAACATCATCATCGACGGCGTGACGAACGTAAACGTTCCGTTCGGCGTCGACACCGTCGCCGCGCCGCCGCCGCCGATCGGCGTTCCCTCCGCCGGTCTCGTCTCGTACGTTCGCGCCGTCATCAATCGAGGCGCGCGCGCGGGCACCACCACCCCTCCGTTCGCGAGCACCACCCCGTCGCCGTCGCCGCCGCCTTTCCCCTCGAGCGTCGTCTCTCCACGCGGCGTCGTCGACGCAGCCGCATCCTCGTCGTCTCGCGCGTCGTCGTCCCGAGATCGTCCACGATCCTCGCCCGATCGATCCCCGAGCGCGTCCACCGTCCCATCGTCGACGCGTTCGTCGCGATACACCGCGTCCCGCATCTCCCGCGTCGTCGTCTCCCGTCACGCATTCGCATTCATTCATGCATGCATTCATGCATCTCTCTCGGAATGGACGACGACGCGCGGGGCGCGGTCGTCCGATGACGCGTCGACGCGTTCGTGAGTGCGCGACGCGAGACCCGGGATCGAAAGACGCGAACGAGACGACGAAAAAAATATTTCTCACCGTTCCGCGCGACGCGCGATCGACGGACGGACGCGCTCGAACCGTCGCGCGCGGTCGATCGGTCGTCGACGAGACGAGTCGGTTCGAGTCGGCGAGGCGATTGGATTGGCGCGCATTCGTTCATCGTTCGATTCGTCGAGGCGCGAGGGACGCGCGCGCGAGTGCGGGAGACGACGACGGGACTATTATTTTTTTTTGTGCGTTCGGTGAGACTGGATGGCGAACGCGGCGGCGAATGAGTTACGCGCGGGCACGCGTTTGGGCGAGTCGGGGCGATACGTCGTGGGCGAGCTCATCAACCGCGGCGGGACGGCGGTGGTGTACAGGGGGACGGATGAGGAGACGAGGCGCGAGGTGGCGTTGAAGTGCGTGGACGTGTCGGAAAACGCGTCGATGCGAGTGCCGCTGCGAGCGGTGAAAAGAGAGATTAAGTATTCGACGAGATTGATGGATTCGACGCGACGCGCGGACGCCGCCGCGAGGGCGCGCGTGGTGCGATTGTTGAACGTCGTGCGAAGAGATGAATCGTTGCTCGTGCTCGTGTTTGAGTTGTGCGAGGGATCGGACGTGTTGGATCACATCAACGCGCGAGGTGGGAGTCTGCGGGAATCGGAGGCGAGGACGCTGTTCGCGCAGCTCGTCGAGGCGATCAAAACGATTCACGATCACGGGTTTTGTCATCGAGACGTGAAACCGGAAAACGCCGTCGTCGGGAAAGAAGGACTTAAACTGATTGATTTTGGATTGGCGAAAGGATTAGAGAGCGCGAACACGCGCGCGATCGGAACACCGGATTATATGGCGCCGGAATTGTTGGATAAGACGGACGCCGATGGGAATCCAAAACGGGAAAAGTACGACGCGACGGCGTGCGACGTTTGGTCGGCGGGAGTTTTTCTGTACATAATGCTGACTGGTCGATATCCTTTTCAATCGAGCGAGCGACCGAAAAACGTCAAGGCGACGTTACAAAACATTTTATCCGCGAAATATCCAAAACTTCCTCGATCGGCGTCGAGCGAAGTGCATGATTTGATGGAACGCATGCTCGAACCCGATCCGAAGAAGAGAATTCGACTTCGCGAGGTTTCCAAACATCCGTGGTTGAAGACGCCGCCGTCGTCGTCGTCATCGGCGAAGACGAAGAAACCGCGGCTGATGGATCGATTGAAAAAATCATTTCGTCGCCTCACGTTGACGTGACACGCGCGGTGCCGCGAACCGCGTGATTGATTGAAACGCCGACGAAACGAATGCGAAACGAACGTAGACCGAGGTTCACGATGATATGGAATGAAACACTTACTTTACAAACAATACGTCACCTCAACGTTCGTTTCAGACGTTGGGGTAATAATTATCATAATCTCTCTCACCGTTCGCGTGCGCAGAGTGCGGCGGTTGAACAAACGTCACGCGTGGCGGCGCGGCGGCGTTCGAAGCGGCGAACATCGGAAACGTCACCAACTCGACGCGCACGCCCGGAGACATGGGCGTCATCGGCGCTTGCGGTGCCTCCGACGACGGCGCGGGCGCGTTCGCCTCTTCGTCGTTCGACACGACGGAACATCTACAGTTCGGACACGTGGAACTCGTGTGCAGCCATAAATCGGCGCACTCTTGATGAAAGACGTGTTTACAGTGCGGGAAAAGTCGCAACTTCTCTCCTTGCTTGTAATCTTCCAGGCAGATGGTGCACGTCGGATCTTGCCCACTCAGGATACTATCCTTGAACGCTTGTTGATATTCAACCACCTCGAGTCCCTCAATGACGTCCTGCGGCGTACCCGCGGATTGCGCCGAGTCTCTCCGTCGAGCGAGCTCCTCCATCGAGAGTTGTTGCACTCTCTGTTCTCTGAATTGTCTCATGTACCGCCTGTAAAAGAATCGCTTGATAACGGCGACGATGAAACAGAATGAGATCCCTACCAAGAGTACCAGGGCCATGGACACGATCGTCGGCGCCTTCATCCCGCCGACATCCGATCCGGTGCCGATTGCGATTCTGAACGCGCACGCGCTCGTGGTGCCTAATTTCCGATTAAACACGCCAAAGTAGTACACCGTACCCGGTAGCACGGTGCGTATGGTCTTTGTATTCGCACCCGGACGCAAGTTGCCGATTTGAGCGTCGTAATCAATGAGCGTCGGCGGCGCACCAACCTTGATGAGAAATAACGGATCGCCGCCGCCGTCCCAATACACCGTCACGTCGGCGCCCCTCTCTCTCACGCCGGGCACTCTGGCCCATAAATTGTGCGACGTGTAGAAAAATCTTCCTTCGGGTACGCGATTCGTCTCAAATGTCGAGCTGAGCGTGGCGTAATCGACGTACTCGTCGCCGCACGTGCTCCCGAAGGGCGCCGCTCCGTGGATCGTGGCGGCAGCGTCGCACACGCACCGTGTGTTATCGCCCGACGACGATCCGCTCAGTTCGCACGTTCCGAGACCGGAACAATCCCACGCGCACAACGGCGCGCGCGTCACGCCGTCATCCGTCGATCGAACCTTGAGCTCGAACGTCGCGGGATCCGAGTACGTCACCGCGCCCGTCGCTCGGGACACCTCTTGCACGTTTGTAATCTTCAACCAATACCGACCCTCATCCGCACCGACGATCTTCATCGTCCTGTGATCGCTCATGTACCCGTACGCCCCGTACGACGCCGTGCCCCGAAGCGGAAAATCCGACCATTTGTTCGATTCGCCCGCAACCGCAAACCCGTCGACGAGCCGCGACCACGACGTCGACGCGTTGCCCTTCTCTAAATACACGATCGGTATCCCCGTCTCTCGCTTCAGTTCTACCACCACATCCGCGCCGGACGTCCGCACGTCGAAATAAAACTCTCTCTCCTCTCGCACCGCCACCGTTCGTCGAATCGCGGGGCCTCCCGCGTCGAGTCTCGTCGCCTCTTCCTCGCGCCTACTCGCGTCCGCCGTCGTTCCGAACACGACCGCGACCGCGACCAAAACCGCGACCGCACCCGACCGAGACCACGCGCACGCGCGCCTCTCGCGCGCTCGTTCGCCATCGCGCCTCTCGCGCGCGTCTCGTCTCGTCGAACCGCGTCGACGTTCGTGAGGATTCTCACCACGTGGTGCCTTTCCCACGTCGTCTTCTCCGGGCGCCTCTCCTCGCGATCCGAGCGCGCGAAGGCGTCGAAAGAGCGCGCGGCATCGCTTCGAACGATGCGCGTCCTCCTCTCGCGTCTCTTTCATGCGCGCGCGGTTCGCGCGCGTCGACGGCGACGTCTGCCGCGCGTCCCCGATGCCGCGTCATCCGTGGCCACGGGCACCATCGATGCCCAAAAGCATTCTCGCGTATACACGGTCCAAATACGCACCTAGTGTCCGACTACAAAGGTTTATCGGTGTCCCGCGAACGTTTGAGCCGCGGGATGGTCGTCGTCGGGACACCGCGCCCGACGACGACGCGATGCCTCGCTCGCGCCCGCGCGCGCGGCGCGCGTCGAGAACGTCATCGTTCTTCGTGTCACCGTCGCGCGCGCTCGCGACGTGCGCGGTGTGCGCGTGGGCGTGCGGATTCGCGCGCGCGAGTCGTGTGACGGTTGGTGCGTTCGGGACGCGCGCGTCGAGCGATGACGCGGACGATGCGAGCGCTCCGTCGACGTCGTTAACGACGCGGGGTGATGGTGTGTTTGCGGGCGCGCCGCCGCGCGCTCCCGCGCGACGGTTGACGAGCGCGAACGTCGCGCCGAGAGACGCGAGCGGGTATCCGAAGACGCGCGCGGTGGGCGCGACGTCGTTTGAGTTGGCGCACGCGATGGACGCGGCGGGGACGGTGTATTACGTCGTTCGAGAGGGACCTCTGACGTCGTACATGAGCGCGACGGACGTGCGAGCGGGGGTGGAACCCGGGGGTGGAGTGGTGACGCGCGCGGGTTCGTTTACGACGACGGCGGCGAACGTCGAGGCGAGCGTCGTCGTCGCTGGATTGCAAGAGAAGACGGAGTATTACGTGTCGTCGGTGGCGGAGAGCGCGGGGGCGACGCCGACGTTACAGAGCACGGTGCAGACGCAGACGTTCACGACGTTGGACGAGACGGCTCCGATCGTGGATTCGTTTACGTATTCGCCCGCCGGCGACGAGATTTCGCTCACGGCGTCGCTTCAAGACGAGGACGGAACGCTGTATTACGTGTTACAGGCTAGAAATACGGCGGCACCGAGCGTGTCGCAGGTTATCTCTGGACTCGACGTCACGGGATCGCCCGCGATGTCGAGCGGGAGCATGCAATTGATCAGGGGCACGCCGCGCACCATCGACACGACGGGTTCGGTGGGATTGGTGCTCGGCGGCGAGTACACGGCGTTTTACGTCGCCGTGGACACGATCGGGAACAGACCGTCCGCGGTCTCGTCGAGCGATGTGAGCACGTCCCCCGCACCGCCTTCGCCACCCCCACCGCCTTCGCCACCTCCGCCGCCTTCGCCACCCCCGCCGCCGACGGTTGCGAGTCCGCCGTCGCCTTCGCCGCCGCCGTCGCCGCCGCCGCCGCCGGAACAAAACGCACCGAGATTCGTGAGCGGGTATCCGGTCGTGACGAACGTAAAGAACGTGTCGTTCGACATCAGTGTCGGGTTGAACGAGAGAGGGCACGTGTATTACGCCGTGTACGAGGGGTCGCGCGAGACGACGCCGACGCCGACGGGACAAGAGCTAAAGTCGCAGTCCTCTCTCATCGGCACCACGCAGACGTTTCGCGAAGCGGGCGTGATGTACGCCTCTGCGAATGACGTCACGACGCGTTCCATCACAAACTTGCGCGCGGGCGGCTCGTTCGTCGTCTACATGGTTGGCGAAGACGATTTGGGTAACATGATGTCGACCCCCGTCGCGTTGGACGTCGCGCTGTTGGACGACATCCCGCCCTTTGCGTCGTGGTATGTGCGCCTGACGGGCGTCGAGCTGAAGATCACTGTGTTACCGACAGAGCCTTCAGAGGTTTTTTACGTCTGTTCGACCGATCTGAACGATGAACCGTCCCCGGAAGAGGTTATGAATCCGGAAACAATGGCGCCTCGCCCGTTTCGCTACGGCTCGTTCAGAGTCGATCAAACGGACGAGGCGACGACATCCATCGTGCGCGTCGGGTACGGACGAACGTTCGTCACGTCTCTCGTGTTCATGGACGACTCCGGTAACTACGCGCGAACCGTCTCACGCTCGTCACCGATCCAAACGTTGACGGCGCCGCCTCCGCCGCCGCCCGCGCCTCCGCCGCCGCCGAGCAAACGCGTCGAGCGCGATCAAGATTTATTGCTGACGTTGTTCGCCGGCACGTACACGTGTATCGGCGCCGCAGTGTTGTATATCATCGCCAAGACGTGTGTGTATTACGGCACCGGTCGGTACATGAAGGACGTGACGCGAAGACGCGAGTACGGCGCCAAGAGACGACTGCTCAACGTGAAAACCGCCGCCATGGCCAGGGCGAGAGAAAACGAGAAGAGAGGGCGGTTCACGAAGAAGGGCACTATCAAAGGGTACGCGAATTACGATCAGTACGATCTCATCGAGAGCGGTGGTCGCGGCGAGCGCGCCGGCGCGCGATTTCACGACGTGCACGCCGAGGTGAGCACGACGGCGATTGCGAAGGAGCGCCGACTCGACGCGCTTGTGCACTTGTCGAGACAAGGAGAGGAGGAATTTCTGGACAAACTCGCGCATTAGAACGTAGAGAAAACTAGCCGAGGTGTGATTAAAACGAACGGCGATCACTCACTGGTCTTTCATCGCCTTCGGCGGCGGCAACGCGCGAAGACGAGGAAGCGGAAGCAATCGACTCGTCGTCTTCTGATACGCCTCGTAATCCGGATACTTTCGCGCGGTGATGCTCTCGGTGAACGCGGTCGATCCCTGAAACAGTAAAATCAACAACACCGCCCCCGTCAAGACGGGGGTGAAGAATCGTTTCGATTCCAAACTCGCCGCTGCGAAACCGGCGAAACACGTCCACATTCCCTGCTCGGCCCAAAAATTCGGATGTCGGGACAACGAAAACAATCCGTGCGTCAAAAACCCGCGCTCGTAATCGTCCCTCCATCCCTTGACTTTTCTCGCCAATCCTCGCTTGGAGCGCTGAAACCTCCACTGCTGTTCATCCGCCGCGACTTCGACGCAAAAACACGTCGCCCACGCGATTAACGCGAGCCCGTCCGGTCCCGCGAGTCGAAACGCCTCCGTCGATCGACGCGCCACCGCCGCCGGTAACGAAATCAACAGCAACAATACGTTTTGATACCACGCGATGAACGTCACGTTGAAGATTTCCCACGCCACGCGATGTCTCAACAGCGGGTGTTTTCGCAATTCGCCCCAGCGATAATCCTCCTCACCCGAGTATCCACCCTTTCTCGCGAAATTGTACGTCAACCGCCCCCCCCACAGACACGCGCACGCGAACATCACCATCAATCGCGTCTTCGCCGCGCCCTCGCTCGCGAACGCGTGCGTGCCGACGTACACGACGGGCGTGACGCTCCACAATTGGTCGACACATCCGTGCGTCTTCATCACCCAACTTCCCACGAGGCACCACGTCGCGAACGCGACGCATTCGAGGACGACGAGGGCGTCGACGTCATCGACGACGACGTTCGCACCGACCACCGCCGTCGCGACGCGCGAAGAGAGCGCGCGCGCGAGATCCAAAGCGGTTCCCATTGCGATGTCCCGAGAGTGACGCCGCGTCATCACTCGACGCCTCGCCTCGTTCCATGCGCGTGACGTCCCGCGATCTCGCGAGAGAGCTCGCGAGAGAGGACGAGACCGATCGCGTCGATGTTCTCGCGGCGGCGATCGACGCGTTGACGCGTGTGCGCGCGAGAGCGTCCCCGTGGGACGTCGTCGTCGGTCTCAACTTCATCCACGATGACGACGAGGCGTCGACGCCGACGTACGACGAGAGGGAAGCGAACGCGATACGCGCGTACGTCAAGGCGTGTCCGTTCGTGTTGGCCGCGTTCGAACGCACGGCGCACGAGAGCGATGGACGGATTCGGTGTTCGAAATTCGCGCGGGGACTGAGCGAACGCGAGGCGGCGGAGGCGACGGCGTGGCGCCGCGCGCGCGCGTCCCCGGCGATGTTAGCGCTGGATGAAGAGGTGAGCGGTCGCGCGCGTGAGGGTGCGTTGGGACGCGCAGGGGGGAGACGAGCGGTGAAGACTGGGGGGAGAGACGGTGGTGGTGGCGGTGAAGATGACGCGACTCGGCGCGCGCGGGTCGTCGTCGCGCCGGCGCCGCCGCCGCCGACGCCGGCGTGGACGACGGGAACGACGGCGACCGCGGGCACGACGTTGAGAGATATCATGGCGACGGAATCTGCGCGCTCGAGCGGTGGCGAGCGATCGACGTCGAGACGCGTCGACGCGTCGTCGTCCAAAGGCGCCGGCGCGCACGTCGCCGGCATGCCGAAATTTCCAGTCATCACCGCCGAACTGCTTCGAAGCGAATCTCGTCTGTCACCGATGGATAAGTTTGGAAAAGTGCGATGTCGCGTGTGTGGACGTTCGTTTAAGGCGTACGATGCGCTCGAGCAACACATCGGGGCGTCGCACTATGGTTTAAATAATCCGTACGCCAAGGTTTTAGAGTCGGCGCGCATCGCCGCTGGACTCGCGCCGAGCGGAAAGGATCGAATCAATCGCGTATCGCTGAAACTCGGTGATTTAGTGTCGAGCGAGAGTAAGACGTCGAACAGTATGGTGAACTCCCTCGCCGCGTACTTTAAGACGGAGAAAACGAAACATAAGAGCGTCGAAAAGAAAGAGGGCAACGTGCACGGGGGCCAAATGGTGCGAAGCACGAACGCGGCGACGTCGACGGGCATGGTGCTTCGTCGAGGCGTGGAGCGGAAAGATGGGAAGAAGAAACGACATTCGACGCTGAAGAAAATCATCCTACGCGAGCGCACGATGCGTCGGGAGGAGGAGACGAAAAAACTCGTCGAGGAAGAGGTTGAGGTTGAGATCGAGGTGCGCGTGAATTGGGTCTACGTGCGCGTGTCGTACGAGGACGACGCGTGTCGCGTGCGCTTGATGTGCATGGAAGAGGACGAGGACGACGACGATGAGGACGACGAGATGGGCGAAGACGAAGAAGTGTCGGCGCGTGACCCAGACGCGCGGGAAAAACTCGAAACCCTCGACGAGAGAGCGCCCGCCGGCGCGTGGGGCGCGCGCAGTCTCCTCGCAGTCTTGAAGACGAAGGACGAGAGCGCCGAGGACGCGAAGAAGAAGACGCAGACGGTCGTCAAGGCGAAACAAACGCCTCGCACGTGTGAGGTGTGCGATGTGCAGTGTTTCGGCGAGCGCGCGTGGGAAGAACACGTCAAGGGTAAGGCGCACGCGAAAAAAGTCGCGCTTCGAGACGATCCCGCGGCGGCGAAAAAACTCGCCGCCGCGCGCGCGGCGTCTGGAACGACGTACGTCGGAGAGACGGGCGCCGAGAGCGTTCGATACGCCGAACAAATCATCACCAACGAACTCAACGAATCGACGAAAACCTTGCTCTCGACGCTGAAGCGGTTTCAAGATCGTCTCTATCACACGGATAAGATCAAGGCGAAACAACGGCGACGATTATTGTACGGCTTGCGAGAGGTGGCGAAGAGCGTCGACGCCGGGACGAGTAAAGTCATCATTCTCGCGCCGAACATCGAGAAAATCGAGAGCGAGGGTGGGTTGGACGATCGAATCAATGAAATCATCGAGCGCGCGAGAGAGAACGGCGTGCCCATCGTCGTCGCGCTCACGAAGAGACGCGTGGGCAAGGCGCTCGGTATTCCGAGCGCCGTCTCCGTCGTGAGCGTGTTGGATTACGACGGCGCCGACGAAGAGTTTAAGCGCACGGTGCGACTCGCGGCGGAGGGTCGCGCGCTCTACGTCAAGGCTCAAAAACGGGGGAAAGAAGACGAGACGACGCGCGTCGCGGCGTCGACGTTCGATCTCGGCGCGAAAGAATTCGTCCCGGCGAGTCGTCTCTCGGCGGCGTGACGAACCGCCGCCGATCGCGCATTCATTCACGCAATCATTCACGCAATCATTCATTCATTAGACGCGTAGATAGAACATAGCGTTACTAGTATAATACATGCCGACGGTAGTGTATCATCGACGCTCGCTACACCGTTCCAACACGTGCAGAAATCCCGGCCACGTCTTTGGAAGTCGAAACGGGCCCGCCGCCTCTGGTAACTTGGCGTGCTCCGCCCTGAGCGACGCCATCACCTCCCGCGCCTTGGTCAATGAAAATTCACACTCGTACGTCCTTTTCATGTATTCGTAGCACTTGTTCGCCTCCTCCGCGTTCTTCACCCACGGTTGAAACTCTTTCACCATGAATGCCACATCGTCTTCCCCCAGCGCGCATCTCTTCGTCCCGCGCGCGATTCGACGCGTCGACGCGCGCGAACGCGCCACCGATCGCGCGCGCGCATCGAGCTCGATCGTTCGCACCGACGCGCGCGCGTCCATCGCCCGTCGCGAGATGACGATCGACGATCGATGACTGCGCTCGAAGAGCTCTATCTTGTACTAGTACACATTCAATTACACGCACTCCCACGACGCCTCCTCGCGTTCGTTCGTCGAGTCATCACTCCCGCGTCTACGTCTCCACCTCTCCCATCCTCTCCCATCACGTGCGCTGGGATCCACCGCCGCCCGTCGCCTCTCGTCGCGCGCGCTCGTCGCGCGCCTGGACGAGTCGATCGAACGCGTCGAGCCCGATCGCGCGCGGTTTATCGTACGCGGCGCCGTGGACGAGGTACTGCAGACCGCCCATGGCGGTGATGGCGCCGACGATGATGGCGAACGGGGGGATGGATTCCACCGGCTGCGCGCGTCGTCGTCAAACAGTCAGTCATTCTTCATTCATTCGTTTTGACCCCGAGGGCGAGGGCGACGCGCGTCGTCGTCGTCGTCGTCGAGAGAGACGCGCGGAAGTCGTCGAGACGCGCGTGGAACGAGGGAAAGAGAGAGACGCGCGGAAGTCGTCGGTCGCGGACGCACCATGATCGTCGAGGAGTGACGTCCCGTGAGGCGGTCGGGGCGAGGGGTTTGGGCGCCGGGGACGCGAACGAGGGACGAGGGACGAGGGACGCGCGGGAGCGGAGGATGGAGATGACTAGAAGGGATGCGTGATGATAAAAAATAGATGGAATAGTGCGCGCGGGTTGTCAGACGTGGAATGCATGCGAGGTGGAATGAATGCGAAGGCGGCGGCGGCGGCGACGCGAAGAAGGCGACGACGACGAGACGCGTCCGTCACTTGGAACCGTCCTTGGCGACGACGCGATTGCTCCGCCAGTGTTTTCGACTGAGTTCTATGTCGAGGGTTTGATTATGGTCCTCGACATCGTCGCAGTTTCGGAAATCGGGTTCGCTGTCGAAGGAGCGACGCATGCCCACGCGCGCGGCGAGCGACGGTTTAAACGCGTCCTCTTCCCATTTCTCGTCGTCTCCATCCTTGGACGTCCCGCCTCGTCGCGCGTATCTCTCCAACAATTCATCCTGAAAGTGCAAATGTTTCATTCCCGGAGGTCTGGCCCGGGCGAACCGTCGCATCGCCTCCTCGGGCGTCGTCCCGCACGTCTCCACGAGATGACAACAAATCACGAACCCCGTACGATTAAACCCGTACGCGCAGTGTATCGCGATGTACTCGTCATCTCTCGCCGTCGCCATGAACGTCTTCACCGCCTCCGACACTCGTCGCACGTCGTTTGCGCTCGGCGTCGATTTCGCCACGTTTCTCACGTGCACGCGCGTCACCCCGCTCGGAATTTCATCCTCGTACAGACAATCGTGATTCGTCAAATCGATAATCATTCGAATCTCTCTCCCTCGCTTCCGCTGTTCCACCACGAGCCCGCTCATCGTCAACGCGTTCACACACCCCTCATCCACGTACACTCGCGATAACGGCGTCTTCATCGGCACCAATCGCGTCCCCTCGACGACGTCGCCGCACGACGCGTAGTCGCCCCATTTTTGCAACTTTTGCAACACGCTCGGCACGTTCGGATCGATCGTCTCCGCGCGAAGCGACAGCGAGCCCAGCATGGACGCCGTGCGCGAACCCATCGACTTCCTCGACCCCTCGCCGTCGCCGTCGTCGCTTCGTCGTCGAGACGCGGTGGACGCCGTCGAGGAATCCTCTCGCGCCTCCTCCTCCTCCTCCGCGCTCCCGCTCGCGAGAACGCGCGCGAGACGACGCGCGCGAGACGCGACGCACGTCGCCTCACCCTCCACGTCCGCCGAGGACCATCGCTCGCGAGGCGGCGCGCGAGACATGATTCGGTTCGATTCGTTCGCCTTCGCGTCGGTCTCTGCGGGAACGCGTCAGTGCGCGACGCGAGAGAGACGTCGTCTCCCGCGAGCGCCAGAGCGCGGGCGCTGAGGGTACGACGCAAGCGTTTTCGCGTCGAGTCGTCGAAAAACCGCCGCGCGCGATGGATCTCGGCGTGGATGATGAATTGGGACTTCCCAAGGCGACGATCGCGAAGATGATCGCCGAGGCTCTGAGCGCGTCGATGGGAAGCGGGGCGTCTCTGCGCATGTCCCCGGAGTGTCGAGACATGGTCGTTGAGTGTTGTCAAGAGTTTATCCACGCGGTGAGCGCGGAGGCGAACGAGGTGTCGACGAAAGAACTTAAGAGCACGATCACGGCGGAGCACGTCTTGGCGGCGCTGCGACGATTGGGGTTCGACGCGTACGAGGCGGAGTGTGAGATCGCGCGAGACGAGGCGAAGGAGGAGGAGACGGAGAAGCGTGAGTTGAAGAAGAAGCGGAAGACGACGCAGATGAGCGAGGAGGATGCGATCGCGATGCAACAGGAATTGTTCGCGCGCGCGGCGGCGCGCATGGCGGGGACCGGCGGCGACGCGAGCGAGGACGCGAGCGGTGGAGGAGCGATGGGTTCGTTGGGATCGTTGGGGTAAGTTCGAACGTGTGAACGCTCGGACGTCGAGGGACGAGCGGTGGAACGTCGCGAGCGGAGGATTTTTTCGAGACGGCGGAGTAGTCTTATAGTCGTCGCCCCGTGTATCAACAGACAGTGAAAGGAATGACAATACATCGAATCGAACACGTCGAGCGCGATCAACGAACGTCACGACTCGAACGCGCGCACTCTTCCTTCGCTTTCTTTGTTAGCGCGCGCGCTGACGACGGTTTGTTTACATTTTGTTCGTTTACGCGGCTCTCGTCGCGTACGCGGCTCGTCGCTCCGCGCTCCTAAAAAAAGTCATCGCCTCCGCCCGATCCGCCGCAGCACGCCTTGACCAGACCCTTCAACATCGCTCGCCCGCCCGGAATGTAACTCATGCAGTACCACATCAACGCGCACCACTGTATCGCGAGAAACAAAATCGTCAACGGAAAACTCTTCAACTCCACCGCGCACACCAACGTCATGATCAACGATCCGAGATACACGCACGTCGCCACGAATCGCGTGCCGTGAAACATATTCTTCAACTGTCTTCCAAATCCCGTTAAAAATCCCGTGCTCGCCAGCGATAACACGTTCCCCATCGAGTACAGCGTCGCGAATTTCGTCGGTCTCGTCCAAAACGCGCTCGAGAGCGCCGAACACATGACGCCGAACAGCGCGCAAAACGCGAATCCATACATGCGCTGTTCGTACGACATGCTCGCGCACGACGTGTACTCATCAAGCACCTCCGTTGCGGTCTCCGGTTCGCTCGGTTCCATGCCCGCCCTGCGAACGAACGCACCGCACCGTCAATCATCAGTCATCAGTCATCAGTCATCACGCATCCGTGCCATCGCGTCGTCTTCGCGTCGTCGTCTCGTCGCGCGCGTCGTCGTCGCGCGCACATCAGGCGGACTTTATCGATGCCCTTCTTCACCGCGTTCGACATCGCGCGAGGTGCACCCACGCGCGCGTCCACGTGTGCGGACACCCATCGCATCGCGTCGCATCTCACACGCGTCATGACGCGCACCGAGCTGCACACACATGCATCGAAACGCCGAGCGGGTTTTTAAGGTAAAACTGTGCGTTACAACCTCACGCGAGTCGTCGGTCGTGCGTGCGTTTTCGTTGTCGTTTTCGCCGTCGTGGTGATTTTACAGATCGAGTTCGGGCTCGGGGACGCGCTCGTACCCGCCGCCGGCGCGTCCGGAGGCGACGAGTCGACGCGCGGCGACGAAGACAAAGATGGACGCCGACGCGGCGACGCAACCGACGCCGAGGTTCGTCAATAAAACATCCACCCCGCGGTCGTTCACGTCGACGTTGGATTGAACGAGGAATTCGTGGTGGTCGTCGTCGTGGGATGCGGAGACATCGTTCTCTGAAGCCCCGAGCGAGGGTTCGAGCGTCTCCGATCCGTCGTACGCGCGCGTGCCGTTGGTGCGATTGCGCCAGTGGTCGTAGTGCGTGCGGTTGAAGTAGTGCGTGTGGTTGGTCATGTTGAACAAGACCTGACCGGGCACGTCCGGACCGCCGATGATGGCTTGTAAACCGGCGTTGAAATCAGCCATCGTGGCGTTGCTCAGACACTGGCAAATTCTATTCTCTTCCCCGCGCTCGGGAAACGGACGCACGCCGCCGAGCTTGTGCCAGTTGCACGGAATTTCCACCTCGTCCTCTTCGGGCCCGCGAACGTCGACAAAGGTCCACTTGTGGTATTCGGGATCGGCGCGCGGAATCGGCGCGGCGAGAGTTTGGTTCCCGGTCCATCCGTATCGCATGATGGTGTTGCACTTGCATCGATGATGCTCGCCAACACCCTCGTCGGCGCACCAGTCCCAGTCGAAATCTTGATGGGCGACGGTGTCGGGGAACATTCTCTTCAACATGCCGGAGAGCTTGGAGAACGAGAAGAGTTTAATCGTGCGCTGAATGTTTCCACCTCCATTGGCGCGAGGCAATTCGAGATTGACGGCGACATTGATGGAGTTTTGGTCTAGACGCTCCGTGCCCGGGACGAAATCGATGCTCGCATTCTTGTGGATGTCTGGAATCTGGGACACGTCAATGTACTGGCACTTTTTCCCCTTCTGACCCGAGCCGATGCTCGGGAACGGATCGACGTACGCGAACGCGCTGGATCCACAGAAAATCGTCTGGTTCGTTCGGCACGTTCCGTACGTCCACTTGATGTCGCCCGCGTGCGCGGGATCTTCAAACCACGCGTCGTCGTACTTGTGCGTGCCCGTGTCCGCGAAGGTTCCATACGTGCCGTATCGCACGATGTACCGCTTCATTTCCAGATCGGTCGTCGCGGAGTGTTCTTCAGCATCGGCGTATTCATCGTCACCCGGCGAGAGCACCTCCTGTCCGAGCCCGCTCGGGGCGTAATCGAGACACTGAAACGTCGTCCCCTCCTTGCCCGCGAACCTCCAATTCCATCCACCGACGCCGTGCGGCAACGCGCTCTCCACTACATCCGGCTGCACATCGCTCAGACCGAACCCAAGACTCGCGATCCCACCGCCTCGCGCGATCGCCTCCTCCATCACCTCCACCACCGCGCTCGAATCCGCGCGCTCGAGTCGTCGCGCGTCGAGGGTGTTGGCGCCATTCGCCTCATCGTTCGCCGCCGCTTCCGCGCATCGTGCGCCGTCGACGAGCGCTACCGTCACCGCACCGACGACGGTGACGACCACCGACGTTCGCGTCACCGCGCGTCGCGTCATCGTCACCGTCCGTCACACGAAGTCGCGATCTGTCGACGCGCGCGGGGCGACCCGAACGCCTCGATCGATCGATCGATCGATCGATCGAGAGAGTGGTGGGAAAAAAAGCCTCTTATATATGTACACACACACCACTCGGACAATCAATACATACACACCATACATGAGAGACTATGAATCATGAATGACGACGACACGCGCGTCGTCGAGCATCCTCCGACATCACATCGCGTAGTGAAGCCCCACGGAACGCCGTGTGATGACGCGCGAGGACGTTCGCGTCGGTCGGTCGGTCGCGCCGCGGGTCCATCGCATCCTCGCGACGTCCTCGTCCTCATCTCGCGGTCGCCGTCGCGTTCGCGGTCGCGACCGCGCGCGCGACCCGCGACCGCGCTCGTCCTCGTCCTCGTCGTCTCCCGCGATCGTCTCTCGCGCGCGTTCGGGTCGCGCGACGAGCGACCGACGACCGACGGACGAACGACGACGTCGAGACATCATCATCAAATGGCGATCGACGCGGGCGCGCGGGACGCGAACGGTGATGATGATGACGACGACGACGCGGTGCGAGTGGATGACGCGCGCGCGCTCTTCGAGAGGTATCGCGTCGCCGCGCGCGCGCTGGAACGCGCGGCGATGAGCGCGGTGAGCAACCGAGAAAAGTGCTCGACGCTGCAGGGACAGGCGGACGCGACGAGCCTGGCGCTTCGAGAGGCGGAGAACGTGTACGCGATGTACGATGATCAGGGACGAGTGCAGATAAAGCGACACCTGGTGCGAGCGTTGGGACGATTGCGGTTGGGGAAGACGCTGGCGGAGGTGTACGGGACGCAGACGACGGCGAGAAAATTGGTGGCGTACGCGACGGGCGGGAAAACCAAGGGGAAATTTGAAGAGGTGACGAGAGATTTGGAGACGTTGGAGGTGCAGTTGTGGAACATGACTGGGGCATCGGGTCGATTGGCGGTCGCGGGAGGGGCGTCGGACGGGAGGAAACGGTTGTTGCGGGGTGGAATTTCGCAAACCGTCGACAGCGTCTTCGGGTCGGGGGTATCGGCGATGTGCGCGGCGGGGTCCGACGCGAGCGAATTGTGGTGGTCGACGGGCGGGGCGTTTCCTCGGCTGGACGCGTACGACATGTTTATTCAGGCGCAGAGACGAATCGAACGACCGAAGACGGGAGAGACGGGCGAACGGGGAGGATTCGGGTGTCTCGGACCGGGCGCGTCGGCGTCGGCGTCGACGCGGTCGCCCGTCGTCGCCATGAAGAGCGCGCAGTTGGGGTCGAGTTTACTCTGGGCGGGCATGAAAAATGGAGGCGTCATGGCGTGGGATTGCGATGCGGGTCGGTTGATGAGTCAGAACATCATCGTCGTCTCGCAGAACGCGGCCGTGACGTCCATCGAGCCCGTCGACGGCGCGTTGTGTTGGGTCGGATGTGCGGACGGCGCCGTCGTCGAATTAAAACTCGTCAAGGCGTCGACGTCCGAGGTGAGAGGAGGCAAGGACGAGTGTTTGGTGATGCGCGCGCGAGACATCGTCGGCGTCGACTCGGACGCGCGACCGAGCTTTAAGGATGGGTCGCCTCGGAAACACGGTGGAGGCGTGCGAAGCATGCTTCACAACGCGAGCGACGATTCCGCCGGCGTCGTCTTCGTCGCCTGCAAGGATGACTTGGCGCTCGAGGTGTGGGACGTCACCGAGGCCAAGTGCGTTCGCGTTGAACCACTCGATGATCTCGGTGCCGTCGTCTCGCTCGTGCGTCACCCGACGGTGAGAGATTTGGTGGTGAGCGTGCACGAGACGGGCGCGATTCAGATTTGGGGCGGCGACAAGTGCGCAGTCGAAACGGGAGAACGCGTGATGAACATCACGAAAGGTTTCAAGAGTGTCGACTCGTGGTCATTCATGCCTCTGTCAAAATATTTTGGGAAAAGCATCGTGAGCGCCGTGGCGGTGGAAAACGTCGTCGTCGTCGGTCACGCCAGCGGTAAACTCACCATTTGGGCGCTTCCCGACGCGTACGATTTGCGCAACGTCTCGTTGCACTCGGACACGCTCGCGAAGTCTTCTGGCAAGGATACGTTCGAAGTCATGTCCAACAGCCTCGTCGCCCACGGAAGCGGACTCGTGTACCTGACGACCATCGAGGGAGGCGGTTCGTTCGGCGTGGTCACCGTCGGTAGGTTCGGGAGCATCATGTATTGGCCCGTCGCGCAACTCGAAGCCGTGCTCGGCAGAGTCAGACAATTAGGAATCAAATCTCGTCAAGGAAAGAACGTGCGACAAGTGTTCCCTAACAGAACCAATCCGAGACGTAACGAGGATAGGTTCACACCGTCGAACAACACGCCCGGGTCGTCAAAATTGTCCGAGACGGCGCGCATTCCGAACGAACACATCAAGCTCGAGCATCAAATCGGCGAGGGGTCGTTCGGGCGCGTGTACAAGGCGAAGTGGAATCACATCGACGTCGCCGTTAAATTCATTGGAATGGAAGACGTGTCCATCAATTCGAGCGGTCTCATTCGCAACACGGAGGAATTGGAGAAGGAGGTGCGCATCATGACGAAGTTGCGACATCCGAACATCGTCCTCTTACTCGGCGTGGTAATGTCACCGCGTCCGGCGATCGTGCAAGAGTTTTGCATCAGAGGTTCGCTCTATTCTGTATTACAGCGTCACACGAAATCCGGCGCCCCAGAGCTCACCTGGCGCATACGTTTGCAGATGGCGCTCGGAGCGGCGGCGGGCATGCTCTATCTGCATGAATCTGACCCGAGCGTGTTACATCGAGACCTCAAGAGCGCCAATCTCATGGTCGATCGGTATTATCGAGTCAAGGTGGGTGACTTCAACTTATCGCGCGCGCACGACGACATCGTGGCGGGCGTGGAACACTCCGGCGCGTTGCACTCGCCGCGATGGATGGCGCCCGAGGTGCTCACGGATGGGCGTTACAGTAAAGCCTCGGACGTGTACTCGTTCGCCATCGTCATGTGGGAGATCCAAAGTCTCCAGACGCCGTGGAAAGAACTTGACGTGTACCAAATAATCAGTTTCGTCCCGGACGGTGAGCGTCCGAGCGTCGAGTCGGCGCACGGTGAGGAGTTCGTTGACGCGCCGGGCTATCGCGCGTTGATGCAACTCGCGTGGCACCAAGACGCGAAAACGCGTCCGACGTTCGAGGAGATCGTGGAACAAGTGCAACAGCTGTTGGAATCCCAGATGTCTCGAGAACAAGCGGCGAAAAAGCGCGCAAATGCGGGCTTACCGCCGCTTCCACCGGCTCGCTCCTTTGAAAAGAAGTCGGCGTCGTTCGGCGGGAGAGACAGTCGCGCCATTTCGAGACGAAAATCTTCGAGTGCTCTGGAGGCTCGCGACGTCAAGTCTCTGAAGAACGTCAACGTCACGTTCAGTCGCGATAAAACAAAAGTTCCAGAGGACGACGCCGTGGTCATCGACACGCCGGCGGCGAGTCCGGAGAAGAGTCAGCGCGACGATGACGCCGCCGGCGACGACGCGCTCAAAGAGACGACAAACATCTTAGAATTAGATGCCGGCGACGCGCCGGGGACGCCGGTGATTTTGCGAGGCATGCGCGCGCGAAATTCGTTGAACGGATCGGTTCGTCAAAGAATTCAATAGGAGGACGCGTGTAGTAAATTTCTTTCTCTAGCTCTCGAATTACCGAATTTCACCTCTACACGAGCGGCGCACGTGATGACCTATTGTCCTCACGTACGTTTGCTCGCTTACGCGCGATCGCGACGCGGACCCTTGTTGTAGTGCGTGCGGCTAGACACGGAGACACCTTGCAAGTTACCCATGTTCATGGACTTCAACATGTCCATGGTGTCGCGGTCGACTTCAATGGAATCCGTCTCGAGAGCAGACTTCTCCGGCACGAAATCCATACGGCGCTCACGCTCTTCCTCTTGAAGCTTGAGCGAGATACCGCGGACCGGGCCACGCTGGATACGCTTCATCAAGTGCTGCGCGATTGAACACATACAAGGCGTCACGGGTCAGTCTCTCTCTCTCTCTCTCACTTTCGCTCTCGAGCGCGTTGGCAAAACAAACCCTTTAGTCATCGAGAGTTCGGACCGAGATCGTCCGCACCCCTCCCGTCTCGGCGACCACCGTCGCGCGTCGTCGTCGCGAGATGAAAACGTACCGTCGTGAAACCGGCAATCTTGTTGCGCAAACGCTTGGACGGGATGATGGCGACGTCATCCGCGATGCGCTTGTTGGTCGCAAAGTCGAGCGTGAGTCGAGAGTAGTACTTCTCGATGATTTGGCGAGACGCCTGCGTGTCGTGAAACGCGCCGTCGCGAAGTCAGTCCCATCGTCCATTGATGCGTGGAAAACACCGCATCACCACGCGCGAAACCCAATCACCCATCGCCTCGCGCGCGACACCGCCGACCCCCGTCGTCGTCGCGCGCGTCGCGATCCTTTAGGGTTTTCCCCATCCCCCGCGCCATCCATCCATCGCGCGCGTCGTCCACCGTCCACTGCCTTCGTCCACCGCGACGCATCGATACATCGCACGCACCTTCTTGACCGTCTTCGTGCGAACGCGACCCATGGTGGTTTCCTTCGCTCGCGCGCGAGCGTACGAAAGAGGTCGATCGCGCGACGCGCGCGCGAGGACGTCGCGGCCGACCGGCGACCGACCGACCGACCGCGTGCGGCCCGCGATATTTACTGTACAACTAGGGCAAACGGTACATACACAGACTAATACACACCTAACCCCATATCACACCACATCGAGGCACGCGCGACGCGACCGCGCCCACGAGTGACGAGTCACGACCCGTCCACCACCGCCCCTCCCCGCGCCCTCGCCCCCGACCTCCGCCTCCCCGCGCGCGCGGGCCCGCAGACCGAGACGCTCCATCGCGCATCATGTTGGCCGTCTCCGCCACGCGCGTCGTCGTGAACGCCGCGAACACCGCCCGCACCCAGCGCGTCAAGAGGAAGGGCGCCGGCAAGGTGCGTCTCGAACGCGTCGCGTCGCGCCTCGACGCATTCATTCATTCATTTTATCCGGCGCGAGGAGGGTTGTCTCGCCCACCACCGCGGGATCGATCGCGCGCGGTGACGAGTCGCGCGCGAGGTGACGAGTCGCGGTGACGGTGACGACGGACGGGTCCTCGCGCGATCGATCGATCGATCGATCGCGATCGCGTCGTCGACGGGAGACGCGCGTCGACGCTCGTCTGAATGGTCGACGCGCGATCGATCGTGTAGACGAGAGGGACGCCGAGGGTCGGGATTGGGTGCGAATCGATCGTCAATG
>Ga0208410_1000456_pt1 | contig 23736 bp, 19 predicted proteins | sample ETN02SmetaG_3_FD_185787 | JGI IMG/M metagenome (GOLD analysis project Ga0208410, IMG submission 185787) | Marine microbial and viral communities from oxygen minimum zone, Eastern Pacific Ocean - ETNP2014F10-02SV257 (SPAdes) (version 2) | ecosystem: Environmental > Aquatic > Marine > Oceanic ... | reverse complement strand
GTCATTTCACCATCATTACGTAAATACCTCCGAAGAGCAGCATTTACCACTGTAGAATTTCAACATGGGCAACCTAGGCGGAGGAGAAATCCTCGTAATACTTCTCATCGGGCTAATAGTCTTGGGCCCCAAAAGACTTCCCGAAGCAAGTAAACAAGTCGGAAAAACAATAAGACAAGTACGCCAGACTTCACGTAATTTTCAAGCAGAACTTGAAGCAGCTATAGAGGACCCTTCCATTGAAGAGGCTGCAAGACAGAAGGGGAGGGAAATGCTTGAAAACGAAAAGAAAAAGAGTCTCCACAGTGATGAATCTAAACCATCGGCGGATTTGAGCATTGAGTCAGAGGTAGCAAAAGACGAAGACTCTAGCCATGAGTAAAGATCGGATGCCGCTACTCTCTCACCTTGAAGAGCTTCGTAAACGTCTACTGATTTCTGTTATAGCGGTATTGCTAGGGGCAATAGTTTGTTGGATCTTGTATCCACAAATCCTCGAAGAACTACTGCGTCCCTACTGCGAGATTCGCGAAGGGGCATCTGCTGAAGGTGCTCTCTTTGGACAGAATTGTGACCTGCTGGTGACAGATCCTCTAGAACCTTTCAGCGTTCGAATGATGGTGGCTGGATACGGGGGACTCGTTCTTGCGATCCCAGCGATTCTTTGGCAGGTCTGGAGGTTCATAGCTCCAGGTCTCTATCCAAAGGAACGTCGATGGGCGATTCCTCTTGTTTTACTAGGAATATTGCTATTTATGGCAGGCGCAGGTTTAGCCTATTGGAGCATTCCAAGAGCTCTTGATTTTTTAGTATCAATTGGTGGCCCGGATTTAGTTAGTGTCTTTTCGCCAACTAAATATTTAGGTTTTATCGTCAAAATGACCGTAGCTTTTGGAATCGGGTTCGAATTTCCGCTGATCCTAGTAATGCTTCAACTAGCCGGGATGGTATCCCATAACACCCTGCGGCGAGGAAGAAGATACGCGATTGTAGGCGTAGTTGCTTTAGTGGCGATACTTACCCCAAGTGGTGACCCATTGACACTGATGATCCTTTCTGTTCCGATGATTCTGTTCTATGAATTGTCCATTCTGTTTGGGCGATTAATAGAGCGAAGACGTAACCGAGTCAGTCCAAACAGTGAGTGAAAGTAGTTGGGGATTCCAATTAGACCGGTTCCAGACTGAGGCCATTTCCGCGGTAAATGCTGGCCATTCCGTACTTGTGGCAGCTCCTACCTCTAGTGGGAAAACGGTCGTAGCGGAACATGCTATTGATGTGGCTTTAGAGGGTGGGCTTCGAGCCTTTTACACAACACCGATAAAAGCTCTTTCAAATCAGAAATTTTCAGAACTGAAGAAAAGAGTTGGAGCGGAACGAGTGGGACTCTTAACCGGGGACCTAACGATAAACCCGATGGCTCCAGTGCTTGTCATGACAACAGAAGTTCTGAGAAACATGCTTTATACGAATTCTGAGACATTAGATGGACTTGCGTGGGTGGTATTAGACGAAGTCCACTATTTAGAGGACCCATATAGAGGGCCGGTGTGGGAAGAAGTGATTCTTGGACTACCGAAAACAACTCAAGTTATAGCTCTTTCCGCAACGGTTTCTAACGTAAAAGAGTTAGGAGAGTGGTTATCAAGGGTAAAAGAGAAAACGGAAATTGTCGTCCATGAAAAACGGCCAGTTCCTTTGAAACTTCATTATTGCGCAGCAAGTAGATCAAATCACAAGAGACGGTTAGAGCAGATTCCACTTTTAATAGAGGGAAAGAGTAATCCGGCTGGAAAAAAGTTCTCATATGGCGGACGGAAGCGGAGAGACGCCCATTATCAGAAGAGATTTAGTTCTCCACATTACATTGAGGTGGTTGAATCCCTTAAAAGGCAAGAACTTTTGCCAACTATTCATTTCATATTTAGCAGAGCAGGATGCGATGCTGCTCGGGATCGTGTACTTAAAACCGGGGTTTCTCTTAATAATTCCAACGAACAGAAGGCAGTCGACGAGATCGTTTTAGAGCGCTTGAAATTCAAAGATCCCGAAGACATGAAAGTCCTTAAAGTGGATGAGTGGGCCACTGGTTTGCGCAGAGGGATAGCTTCACATCACGCAGGCCATATACCTATTTTCAAGGAAATAACCGAAGAACTTTTCGTTAAAGGTCTACTAAAGGTTGTGTATGCAACCGAGACTCTTGCTCTTGGAGTGAATTTGCCTGCGAGATCAGTGGTTCTAGACAAGATGACCAAGTTCACTGGAGAGAATCATGAGTTTTTGACCTCTAGTCAGTTCACTCAGATAACTGGAAGGGCTGGACGCCGTGGATTAGACAAGGAAGGTCACGGAATCATTCTGTGGTCACCATTCGTCGAATTTAGAGAAGTAGCTGAACTGGCTCTAAATAAAAGTTTCTATTTGAAATCTGCATTCCATCCGACCTATAACATGGTTGCAAACCTCATGAATACGAGGTCACAACTAGAAGCTGAAGAGTTATTGAAACGATCTTTTGGCCAGTTTCAACTTGACAATAAAAGAAATAGGCATGAAAAAAAATTCCAAGAGACCAGGGTTCAAGTCACCCTTTTAGAGGAAGATTTAGCAGATCTCACAAGGGAAAATTTTGAAAGGTCCAAAGTCTCTGCTCTTCAACCCGGAGACATAGTCTTACTCGAAGACGGACAAATTCATGCAATCCTTACCATTGCCGATCGAAGCGGGAACCGGAGAAGAATAAAGACAATAAATCAAATGGGTAAATTCTCTCGTTTCGCAAGCGAAGGAATATTGAACGACCCTTTGCGTTTATCGAAAGTAGAAACTCTGGATCATGCGTATCTAAGGGACTCTGAAACGCATCGTGAGATGGTTGCCTTCTTAAGGGAACTATTTACTTTGGAAATCAAAAAAATTGGTCAAATTCGGAGGAAGATATTCAAACTTAAAAAACAAATTCATGATTCAGAACTTGATACCCCAAAAATTAATCTTGTTGATCAACTAGCAGTTACAGGAAGAATTCTTGAGTTGAGAGGTTTATCAGAGGGGTGGAGGCTCACAGAGGCAGGCCAACTACTAACACGCATCTACAGTGAGTGTGATTTAGTCATCGTTGAAGCTTTAAAAGATGAAATATTTGAAGGCCTGAATGCGGCAGAACTGGCTGCAGTGGTCTCAGTATTTGTTTATAGCCACCGAGGCCGACCAGACGATTTCACGCCACTTAAGAACAAGAGAGTTGGAGAAAGGATCCAAGCAATTGAGAAAATTGCTAAAACGATAACTGATCTTGAGTGGGAACTCGGAATGGATTCAAAAGCTATTCTTGACTCAAGGTACGCCGAGAAAATTTATTCATGGGCATCTGGACAAGATTTAAGCGCAGTATTAGATTCGGCAACTAGTGGTGGCGAATTTGTAAGAAACGTTCGCTTAGTAAGTGACCTATTACGGCAGATAAGAACCATAGGCAATGTTGAGTTACAGAAAGTCGCGGCAGAATCTATTAAGGCCCTTGAAAGGGGAGTGGTGGTGGTAACTGCAGCTTTCGAAGACGTCGAAGAGGACTTAGAGGCAGCGAAATGGGTATAACTCCAAGAGAGGAATGGGGAGAACCTGGAGTCATGCCTCCAGGTGGTCTAATTGTAAATGGAAATGAAGAACTCCAAGAAATAATAGAGAGTTGTCGTAGGTCTAATAACGAAATACCGACCATAGGTTTAGCGGGAGGTGACCTTTGGAGAACATTGGGGGGCAAAAGTCATCACGAACGATTAATGAAGGGGGGTGCCCAACTCTTTTCAGTGGACCTTGGGTCTGCCCTTGTTGATGGGCATATTTATTGGTTCGCTTCCCATTTGATTACTCGCACAAGAATCTGGATGGGGCGCACTTGGATAGTCGCTAATGCTTCTCATTACGGAAATTGGAACATAGCGCCACGTGCTCATCCGGGTGATGGGCTTCTAGACATCCTCGATTCAAATCTTGGATTTTCTGATCGTTTAAAAGCCAGATCTCGCGTGCAGGCCGGAAGCCATGTTCCTCACCCTGATATTCATTATCAGAGGCGCTCCACTGCACATATTGAACTAAAAAAGGAAACAGATGTTTGGATTGACGGAAAGAGGATAATGAAGGCAAGTCAAATTTCTGTCCGAATAGAGCCCGACGCTCTCCGAGTGATGCTGTAGAAGGTACAGTCTGAAATATGGATTCTAATTTTGAAAATTCAATGGATGCTAAAACTAGAGTTTGCGAGATCATAGATGGTTTAGAAAGTGAACTACTGGAGATATCCCACGCAATACATGACGAACCCGAATTGGGTTATGAAGAACACAGGGCTCACGAAATACTTACTAATGCCCTAATAAGTCATGGATTGAAGACAGAACAGGCAGCTTACGGAATAGACACAGCGTTTGAGGCGAAAGCAGGAATCACGGGCCCAACCATTGCTGTTCTTTGCGAATATGACGCCCTGCCGGAAATAGGACATGCTTGCGGACATAACGTCATAGCGGCTGCTGGCATTGGAGCCGGTTTAGCCTTGAGTGAATTGGCTGAACCCTTAAAAGGCCAATTGCGTGTTCTTGGCACTCCTGCAGAAGAAGGTGGGGGCGGGAAAGTCCAAATGATAAGGAGGGGAGCTTTCGAAGGAGTAGATGCAGCGCTAATGATCCATCCTGCTGGATCGGAAGTAGAACGGATTACGAGCTTAGCCATACAGCAAGTGAAGGTTACTTACAAAGGAAAACCAGCGCATGCAGCAGCCGCTCCAGAAAAAGGACTAAATGCTCTAGATGCGGCAGTGCTTGGTTACATGAATATTGCGTCTCTGCGTCAGCACATCGCACCAGATGAGCGAATACACGGGATATTCACTGAAGGTCCTCCCAAAGCAAACATAGTCCCGCAGCACGCTGCTGCTGAGTGGTATGTGAGATCTCCAACCCGAGCAGGACTTGCCGATTTGAAGTCACGGGTAATGGATTGCCTAGAAGCGGGCGCAAAAGCCGCGGGGTGCGAGATGACTATAAGTTGGTCAGATCTACCTTATGACGACGTTGTAGACAGCCGTTCCCTTTTGAATGCCTATATAGAAAATGCTAAAAAATTGGGGCGCGATCCCCGCCCCGAGACAGAAACTGCAATAGTTGGAAGCACGGATATGGGAAATGTTAGTTATGAGGTTCCCTCGATACACCCCATGATAAAAATTGCACCTGAAGAGGTAGCAATTCATACTCCAGATTTTGCTGATTATGCCAGAGGCTCTATGGGAGATAAAGGCGTGCTTGATGGAGCAAAAGCACTGGCCATGACTGTTATAGATTGCTGGACTTCTTCAACAGTGCTACCTCAAGCCGTTGCAGAATTTAAAGAAATTGTTTGAGTCCGCGCGAGACGCCTAAATAACACCTAGTCTCAGCGTTTGTGACCACTTATATTGCTGAAGAATTTACCCCGTTTGAAGAAGAGATTCTTCGGAGGTATTTTACAAATCTAGACCAGCCCGTCTTTGCACTAGTGAATTTACCAGAGGTGGTAAAAGGCGCTCTTTTTGCCCGTTACTCAAGATCTCCATTAAGTCTCCGTAGATTGTTTTTAGATGAGTTCGTTGGAGAGCTTGATATTTCTGGCGATGAAACCATCGATGCAACGGTTGGTTTACGACGGGCAGAAGAATTATATGATCGCGTTTTCTTTGAATACGGAGATGACAGTGTTGCTCAACTAGGTGGAGTGCATTTAGCTTGCGAGCAGTCCTCAAACGTGCTGACCAAAATCCTTGAGTGGGGGCGGCTGATGGCTTATTTGGAACAGTCAACTCGTTACATCGCTTACGACGATCGTCCGGGAGGTCGGTTTAGATATTACCGAGATCCTGAAGTTTTATCTTCAGCACTTGGCGCACGCTACATAGCTGACCTTGACCGTCAATTTGAAGTTTATTCTGACTTGGTAATCAAGATGAAAGACTTTTATCGAGAGGCTATTCCTCAGGCACCTGGTGACTCTGACTTCATATATCGCCAAGCTATCTCAGCGAAAGCTTATGACTCAGTTCGCGGAATCCTTCCTTCTGCTTCACTATCTAATGTGGGAATATATGGAACCGGACAAGCCTACGAAGCAATGCTTATTCGTATGAGGGCACATCCGCTGCCCGAAGCTAGAGACTATGCAGAGCTAATACTGAGAGAGTTGCGGAAAGTCATCCCATCTTTCTTGACTAGAGTAGATCTCCCGGATCGTGGAGAAGAAATAGGGGCGTATCAAGCAGACAGTAGAGAACGTCTTGAAGAACTAGGAGAACACTTCTTTCCTGACAATCTCCCCATCGAGAGTGCCCCATTAGTTGATTTAACAGATTTTGATCCAGATGCTGAAGTGAAATTGGTGGCGTCTGCGCTTTATCCATACACGCATCATTCCGACAGAGCTGTTGAGGACCGCGTTCGCCAAATGACAGTTGAGGAGCGCATTCGGGTACTTCAAGCCTTGACCGGAGAGAGAAGTAATCGTCGACAAAGGCCCGGCAGGGCTTTAGAGCGTCCTGCTTATCGGTTTGATGTCCTCTCTGATTATGGGGCTTTTAGGGACTTGCAACGCCATCGAATGCTAACAATAGATTGGCAGAAATTGAGTACCACACATGGATATGTTCGCCCTCCAGATGTGGACACTGCGGGCTACTCCAGTGAATTTGATTCAGTTATGGAGCGTTCAGACGGCCTCTACAAAGCTATGAACGAGGTGTTCCCAGAGCAGTCCTCTTATGCGGTTTCGCTAGCGTACCGAGTGCGATACATGATGCATATGAATGCTCGTGAAGCGATGCATCTTTTGGAACTACGTACCAGTCCTCAGGGGCACCCTGCATACAGAGAAGTGGGGCAACAAATGCATCACCTCATTTCTGATGTTGCGGGACATCGAGCTATCGCTGAAATGATGAAGTTTGTTGATCATTCGTCTGAACGTGATTTAGAGCGTCTAGAGTCTGAGCGGCGTGCTGAGCAACGACGGAATGAACGGTCAAGTGATTGAAAATGCTGGCTTAATTACTTCTAAATTAGGAAAATTAGTGTAAAAATATGAAAAATTGTGTTGGCAATATGTCTAAATGGCCTATGATCCGGCGTCAAGATAGTTATTTGAGGAATCTATGAGTGAAGAAGAAATAGAAGAAGAGGTCGAGATAGATCTTGAAGATGGAGACGATGAAGGCTTTGAGGAGCCAGATTCAGAACTTGAAGAAGGATTTGAAGGAAATCTTGACGACGACGAAGAAGAAGACACAGAAGACGACGAAGAAGAAGAAGAAGAGAGCGGACCGCGCCCATCTCGTCATAGTGGCGATGAAGGTGAAGAAGATGAACCAGATCCAGATGATGTAGAGGCTGATCTTGAAGAAATTCTACGCGACCGAATAGCCGCGGATGAAGATGAAGATGAAGATGGCGAAGAGGAAGAGGACTCGAGTCAAGTAGAAGTAGTGGCAAAGTCCCCTGAAGAGGCTCAAGCCCGTCAAAAAACTGAGATGTCATGCCCTCATTGTTTTCTCTTAGTGGACGAGTCGGTTGTTTCTGAGACGGGTGAATGCTCACACTGTGGAGCACCCATCTAACGGGAATTTTCTTGGAAAACGCACGAATCGCTGACGCGAACGATTTCAAATACTTAGAACAATTGGGCCTAGCGGCTGAAGCAGAGTTGATCCAAAAGCGTGGCGGATTGACTCTTAGTAAGGAGAATCCTAACTACGGGGACCCTGAGAGCTATTTCCAGTCGGCTTTCAGTGATTCTTCTATTGAGGTTTTTGTTGGAACTATTGATGATGTAATAGTTGGTTTTGGCATTATCAAGTTAGGCAGTCTTGAAGATGGCACTGCTCACGCTTCAATAAAAGCTTTATATGTTGAAGAACCAGCCCGGTCTGTTGGAGTTGGAGAAGCGATTATGGAAGAGATGTTGATTTGCGCCACTTCGCACAAAGCTGAAGCAGTAGACGCAGTTGCATTACCTGGTGATAGGGCAACTAAGAATTTCTTTGAAACTCATGGACTAGTCGCTAGGGCAATAATTGTTCAGAAAGCCTTAACTGAATAAGACACGTAATACTTATTTCGCCTTCTTGCGCTGCTTGCGAGGAGGAGGAACAGGTGAAATGCCAAAAAGTGCTGCAATTGTAGGAATTTTCATTGATAGTTCTGTAATCACTTCAATAAGTTTTTGGCTAGGTTCCTTCGGCAAGCTCTGAGGCGTGACTCTTTCGCGAACAGGGGAGAGGGCTACCGCATCAAGTACAGTAATCCAGCGATCTTCATAGGTCTCCTCAGTCAAATTATCGTTTGCTCCTTGCGTCAACGAGTTAAGGAGTTCTCCAGAGAGCGGAGCGCCTGCCTTCGGCGGATGAGAACTCAGTCGTAAAGCCCGAACTATGCGATCTTCCTTCAAAGCTTCTTCTACACTTGACACCCATTTGGCGTGCTCTGATTCAATACGAGCCGCTAATCCATCTTTCAACTGGTTGGCGAGATCTCGAGTCTCGGAATCTTTGGCAGATGTATCAGAAGCCACGACTACTGAGCGGAGGTCTCTCAAATCAACCTTATTAATTCCATCTAACGCTGCCTCAGCTTTATCCCGCCACTCGGCGGTTCTTAGTTGTGGTTGTAATTGCTCAGCAAGTTTTAAAAGTAGCTCGGGAGGTATAGGTGGTTCACCCACAGATGAAGCAGCCTCATTTTGCTTTTCGATAATAGACCGCATTCCCGCTATACCCTTCTGGGATAGTTGCGTGGAGAAGAGCCGCATCTCTTCCGGCAAAGAGGCGATTACTGCATCACGGTGAACGTGCTTTTGTTTGAGTCTCTTACCAGTTGACACAGGGGAGTGGTTGCGGTTTCTTTTTACCGGCTTTTTATCTTTTGCCGGTTTTCTTCTAACGGAATCTTTTGAAGCTCTTGGACTTCTTTCAGCTCTATTTTGACGTCGATTATTTCTCTTCTTTTTGAGATTTGACGTAACTAGCGGCTCGTCTTTTCCGCTCCCAACAATTTCCAGCAATTCCGGAGTTGACCTCTTTTCACGTCCAGATAGAACAGAAGTCACTGATATTCCATCTACGAATTGTTCAGTCTCAACGCGTATGACATCACCGATAGAAGCATCAGTATCTAATAAGCCTTCAGCAAGAGAACCTTTAGGGAGTTTGGCGCCAGCGGCTCTCCAGGTCCAAGTACCATCGTCTCGCTTACTTGTTAGCTCAATTTCCATTCGTGGCATAGTCATAAACGTTAGCCGCTTTAATTTGGTTTATCGCATGTATTCAGGAGTGGGGAGCACTCATTTGCGCTTTGTTCCGTAGGAGGAGCAAACTTAAATTGTAGATAACGTATGTTATCATCTATTTCAATAGGTATTTATGCTATAAATATACGAATGGGATACAGAGACCTTCCTTTAGAAGAACAGATGCCACCGGCATTTCACGAGTGGTTGCGTTGGTTGCCACTTCAGGAGGACAAACCTGCGACCACTGTCAGGGCTTATAGCCAGGGACTAAGAAGGTTAGTTTCATTTGCTGAAATACGTCCTGAACATTTTGCTCCAGATTCTTTCGGCCAAGCAGAGATAACCGATGCGGTTCGAACTATGAGGAGTTCTGGCGAAGTTTCTCGGGCGACACTAAATCAAACGCTCGCTGCAGCAAAATCTTTTTTTGATTACTGTGTTGCGGATCTTGGTGTTGGTTCAGTTCCAGATATTGGACGAATCCGTAAAGTTTCTCAACTAGCTGTTGAACAAAGTGAACCAACGTATTACTCGGGCTCAGAAATACGCGATTTGTATCGAATCGCTGCTACAGAAATTAGAGATGACGATATCGGTGGCAGGGTTCGTTGGGCAGAAAGAGATTTTGCAATGGTTACAGTTCTGGCTGCGCTTGGTTTGCGCGCTTCTGAACTTTGCTCCATAGATCTTGACTGGATCACCCAAGATCTATTAAACGACAGCAATCATCAAGTTCTAAGAGTTCTCGGCAAAGGATCTAAGGTGCGCCGTCTTCCTCTTTCAAGGGAACTACTTGAGGTTTTACGCCGTTGGCAAGAAGTTCGATCCGAGAGATTCGGAACTCCAATGGCTGATGATCCCCTCTTTGTTACTAAAGATGGCGAGCGATTCAATTATCGAAGACTCCGTTATTGGCTGCTTACCTTAAATCGAGCAGCCGGTCTACGCGATAGATCTTTACACTCCCTACGTCATACGGCGGGAGTGCAATGGGCAGCGAATGGGGTCCCTATGAATGAAATTCAAAGCCTCCTTGGACATGCCAGCATCAACACAACTGGCATATATACAGAGGTAGCTGCACGCGGCTTGATAGATGCAGTTAAGTCTTCTGAAGCGAATCGATTGATAATGGAGACATTAAGCGAGATGGAAAAGTAAACGGCAAGATGAAAAGGGCTTCTTTAAAATTGAAAACCTTTTTGGTAACCGTTTTAACGGTAACGGCTGTGATGCTTTTTATTCCAGGAAGTTTTGCTTATGCGCATGATCCTGTCTTTATCGGAGAAGAGCAAAAAAAAGCAGAAGAAGGGCCTTATCTTCCAGATGCAAGGATCTCCTTTGCCCTCTACGGAACTTTTCTTCAATCCAACGAACGTCGAGGTTTTCAATTTGAGATACCAGATGGAGAAACAATCACGATGTCTCTTCTGATACCTGACTTATCTCCAGAGAAAGAAATAGAAACTTCTTCTTTGCCCTGGTTGACTCTTAAGCGCCCTGATGGAACTCAAGTTGAACTTCTTCCTGACATCCGAGTTGCTTTTGCTGAGCCATTCTCTCGTACTAACTATTTGAGATTATTTGACCATTCAGAAATTGGCAGAGAAGGAACTTATCAAGTAACGATTCATGGTTTAGACCCTTCGAGATTCACAGTTTCAATTGGTTTCATTGAGATGTTTGGCACAGAAGTTCTCAATGTCAAGAATAGAAATGATCGCGGAGCTCTAGAGCGCTGGTATACAACTCCCCCGCCCGAATTCCTACAGAGCGAGACAACAACTACAGAACAAGTAGCTGATATAGATCTTTCAAAAGAAACGCCTTTAGAACCAAACAATGAGTCGCCTATTGAAGAAGAGAATGTTGAAACTGGGCTTGTTCTACCAACTGATGAGAGCGTAAGCGACGAAGGATTTCCAGTGCAGTTACTATTCGGAGGCTTAGTTGCCTCGGTGTTGTTAGCGCTACTTCCTTTACTGAAATACAGAAAAAGAGCATGAAATGAGAAAAACAAAAGGCTCACTGCTCGTTTCAGGAGCATTATTGAAAGATCAGAATTTTCACAGAACAGTGATCTTTGTCGTTGAACATGACCATCAAGGTGCTTTGGGCGTGATCCTCAATAGGCCTTTAGCATTACATCCTGAACAGCTAATCGATCTTTGGGCAGAACATGTGGAGGAAGGAGGATTTATCTATAAAGGTGGACCGGTGGCCACTGATGCAGTAATTGGGTTGGCCAAGTCATCAAAAGCTAATGAGAAATCTCTTGTGGGTTGCATCGAAGTAATAGATCTACACCACTCCCCCTCTGAACGTCCCGATATCGAAATAGTCAGGCTTTTTGTCGGTTATGCGGGTTGGTCTGCAGGACAGTTAGAAACAGAGCTCAAAGAAGGATCTTGGTTTGTTTTTGATGCTGAAGAATCTGACGTTTTCACGAGCGATACTGAAAACCTTTGGGAGAACGTACTTCGCCGCCAAGGTGGAATTATTTCCCACATGGCGGGAGTTCCAGAAGATCTCGCAGAAAACTAAAGATTAAAAATGTTAGAAAATTAGTACCACTCAGAGGGGGCGCAAATGGAAAAGGCCTGTAGGTTCAGGAGCAAAGAGCGGAGGTTGAAATTGATAAACCTCACCCATTGTGGCTCCCTTTTCTAAGAGTTTGATTAGAACCTCAGCTAGAGCGCGAGTGTCATCTAAAGCCTGATGAGCATCAATTAATGACACTCCAAGAGTTGCTGCAAGATCACCAAGTTTCCCCGGTAAGCCAAGACTGCGGGCCATCGCAAGAGTATCAAGCACTTCAAGTTGAAGTGGACCTAATCCAGAGTTCGCCCATTCACTAAGTATGAACTTTTGATCAAAGCTGGCATTATGGGCCACAGGAATACAGCCGGAGAATTCTGAAATAATATCACCAGCTATTTCCGGGAATGTTGGGGCATCTTCGAGCATTTCAAGAGTAATGCCATGTATATCGGGGCGTCCTAAGTCCTGGGTGTCGGCATTTATTAGAGACGTCCATTCTTTAAGAACCTCTCCCCCGTCAGTTATCTTGACGACAGCTATTTCAATAACGTGTCCCTTTTTAGAGTCAAGACTGGTGGTTTCAACATCAAAACAGGCAAAAGTTATCGACATAGATCAGACAGTAGCGCATATATCTATAACCCAATCACCTTTAGCGAATGAATTCGGTGTAGGTTCGCGCGGTGCCTGAAATGACATCAGAAGATATTGAAAAAACTCAGAAGCGGACATTAGGGACTTTAATGGCGGGCTTGATCCCTGCTGGTGCCGCTATGAGCGGTGCATATTCTGCTGCCGCAGTACTTGGAGAAGAATTAAGCGGTTCGGAGACATTAGGTGGACTCGCTGCGGCGTGTATGACTACTGGGTCCGCTCTTGCAACATTACCGTTGGCTCGCTTGATGGCGAAAAAGGGAAGAAGGCCAGGTTTAGCTACTGGGTATTTACTTGCCGCAATAGGTTCACTTATTGCAATGACGGCTGCGTTGAGTGAACTCTATTTCTTTCTTCCGATAGGAATTCTTGGAGTGGGTATTGGTAATGCCGCAAACCTTGCCGCGCGCTATGCGGCAGCTGATCTGGCCGCTCCAGAGCGTAAAGCCCGAGCGATTGGAACTCTGGTATGGGCTTCTACTTTCGGTTCAGTTCTTGGCCCCACTATCGGCTTCGGCCCAGCTAAATCGTTAGGAATGTTCATAGGACTTCCTGAATTGGCTGGGCCATATGTAGTTTCGTCACTACTTTTTGTTCTCGCAGCCTGTGTGATACACAAGAACTTACATCCCGACCCTCTGTTACTTTCTGGGCAATTAGAGGAACAAAAACCTGACGGTGGGATAAAAGAAGCAGCAAAGCTCCTCTTCCTTTCTCGCGTAGGTCAATTGTCGCTTGTTTCGATGGTTGCAGGGCATGTGGTGATGGTGGGTGTCATGACAATGACACCGTTACATATGAAAGATGGATCTCATGAATTAGAGATCATCGGTTTTGTTATCTCCCTCCACATCGTTGGCATGTACGCCATAGCTCCGGTAATTGGATGGCTAGTTGATCACATCGGGGCAGGTCCGTTACTGATAGCAGGTGGTTCGCTTCTTTTCTTAGGTTCTGAGTTAGCTGCACACACTGATAAAAATGACAGCCTTGGAGTTTTTGTGGGCTTATTTCTAATTGGAGTTGGATGGAGTTGTGGATTGATCGCTTCTTCTGCGCTTCTAACGAAAACTTTCTCAGGGGCGGAAAGGGTAAGAGTCCAAGGGTTAGCCGATTTGATAATGACAGCATCGGGAGGTCTTGCAGGCATTGGATCTGGGCTGCTAGTTGCGGGAACCGACTATCAGACCATGAGTCACAATGCAGCGTTTATTGGCCTCGTGCCGATAATTGGCTACATCTTGTATGAAGTAACAAAGAGGATAAGGAGTTGAGATGGAAGATCCCCCAATCGTTTTAGTTCATGGCTTAGGAACGTCGGCTGAGGCGACTTGGTATAACAATGGTTGGATTGATTTAATCCAAGACGCCGGACGAGAAGTACATGCACTTGATTTACTTGGGCATGGAAGCGCTCCGAAGCCCACAGATCCAGAAGAATACCGTGAAGTGACACAACTCTTATTGGACGGATTTCCAGATGGGCCTGTAGATATTGTGGCTTTTTCTCACGGGGCTCGACTTGTTCTAGAAATAGCTATAGAAAATCCTGAACGTTTCAACCGAATAGTGTTGGCCGGAATTGGAGAGAATCTTTTTCGGGAGGAACCTGAAAGACGGGCTGCAATCTTTCAAGCAATAGAATCTGGACAGTCTGATGATCCTGAGCTGCGTTACTTTGCTGATTTGCCAAATCTTCCCGGCGGTAACCGCGCTGCTCTTACAGCGTTCATGAAGCGTCCAGATGCGCCGAAAATAACTGAAGATCTCCTCGTCAACGTAACGTGTCCTGTTCTAGTTGTTTTGGGAGATAATGACTTTGCTGGCCCGGCGGATCGGCTTTTATCTGCTTTTCCTGATAGTAGTTTTGTAGGACTTAAAGGAGTAGATCACTTTGCAACACCGAAGGATTTTGGATTTATAGAAGCTGCACTAACTTTTCTTGACGCTCAACCGTTTTAATCAAGTAAGTGGTCTATCCGTAGGAGCGACTGGAGTAGGTAGTTGACTTTCACCTCTTAGGAATGTGTCAACAGAGTGGGCTACTGAACGTCCTTCTGCGATAGCCCAGACAATCAAGGACTGGCCGCGACCCATGTCGCCGCATACAAAAATTCCGTTTTGGTTGGTGGAAAAATTATCGTCTCTCTCGACATTTCCGCGTTCATTGTGCGTTAAACCTAAATTCTCAATAAGGGGAGATGATTCTGGTCCAGTGAATCCGAGGGCCAATAGAACAAGATCTGCTTTAAAAATTTTTTCTGTTCCAGCGACTTTTTCGAATGTTATTGAACCGTTAATTGACTTTTGAGCTACTTCGTGTGTTTTGACACCGCTGACTCGTCCATCTTCCACGATAAATTCCTCGGTATTGATGGCGAATTGGCGTTCTCCGCCCTCTTCATGCGCTGAAGATACACGATGCACGAGAGGCCAGGTCGGCCAAGGTGTGGTTTCGGAACGGTCACTTGGTGGACGGGGCATTATTTCAAATTGTTGAATTGATGAAGCCCCTTGACGTAAAGCAGTACCAAGACAGTCTGCTCCTGTGTCTCCGCCTCCAATAATGATGACATGTTTTCCTTTTGCAGATACAGGAGGAGCATCAATGTCGCCTTCTTGGACTTTGTTTGCTTGTGGTAGGTATTCCATTGCTTGGAGGATTCCTGAAGCCTCGCGTCCTGGGATTTGAAGGTCTCTCCATTGTGTTGCGCCAACTGCTAGGACGATTGCATCAAAATCTTGAAGTAGTTCGCTGACAGGAAGATCTGTGCCTACCGAGGTGTTTGGAACAAACTGAGTGCCTTCGGCTTCCATTTGGGCGAGTCGTCGATCTAAGTAGCGTTTCTCCATCTTAAAACTAGGTATTCCGTAACGAAGTAAACCGCCAATGCGATCATCACGCTCAAAGACACTGACATCATGACCAACTCTCGTGAGCTGTTGCGCCGCTGCTAACCCTGCTGGACCAGATCCAACAATGGCTACACGTTGACCTGAAATCTGATCTGGGAGAATCGGCGTGATCCATCCATGTTCCCACGCTTTGTCAACAATGTTCACTTCAACTTGTTTGATAGTTACTGGCGGCTCGTTGATTCCTAAAACACAAGCAGTTTCGCATGGGGCGGGACATAATCTTCCGGTGAATTCAGGAAAGTTATTGGTTGCGTGAAGCCTTTCGGAAGCTTCTTGCCATTGCTCACGATATATCAGATCATTCCAATCTGGAATTAGGTTCCCCAAGGGACAACCATGATTGCAAAATGGAATCCCACAGTCCATACATCGGCTTGCTTGGTGCTGAAGATCTGAAACTGGAAATGGACTATTTACCTCTTTCCAGTCTCTAATCCTTACGGGTATTGAGCGTCGTTCCGGCAGTTGCCGCTCATGATTAAGGAATCCACGTGGGTCACCCATTTAGTTGCCTCCCGAAGATGCCATTATTGCTTCAACTTCATCTTTTCCTGCGTTACGGGCTGCTGCTGCTGCTTCAAGTACACGTTTGTAATCGGTAGGCATGATTTTTACAAAACGCGAAGAAGGTGTTCCCCATCTGTCTAGAACTTTTTCAGCGACTACGGAATCTGTCTGATTTTGGTGCTCAAGAATAATGTTTTTTAACCACGTTTCGTCTTCGTCGTCAAGTGCTTCTAAAAGAACCATTTCATGGTTTACTCTTTCAACGAAATCTCCAAATGGGTCGTGGACATAGGCCACTCCCCCAGACATGCCGGCTGCAAAATTTCTTCCCGTGGGCCCTAAAATAACTGCCTTGCCGCCTGTCATGTACTCGCAACCATGATCTCCTATGCCTTCAACGACTGCAGTGGCACCTGAGTTTCGAACGCAGAACCTCTCTCCCACTTTCCCTCTGATAAATACTTGACCGCTAGTGGCGCCGTAAAGGATGACATTTCCGGCGATAACTTGCTCTTCAGCTTTGAAGATTGAATCTTTCGGTGGTTTTACAGTGATTTTCCCGCCAGAGAGTCCTTTTCCAACGTAGTCGTTAGCGTCGCCTTCTAAATGGAGACTCACTCCTGAAGGCAGAAATGCTCCGAAACTATTTCCAGCGGATCCAGAGAAATTTATAGAAATTGTATTATTTGGTAATCCTTCGCCACCGTATTTTCTTGTGACCTGATATCCCAGCATTGTTCCAGTTGAGCGGTTGGTGTTGTTGATAGAAAAAGAAAGATCAACTTTCTCTTTTCTTTCCAGAGCAGGTTCACTTTGCTTAATTAGTTCTTGGTCGAGGACTGTTTCAAGTCCATGATTTTGCATTTGTGTGTGTCTTCTATCCGCACCGTTCTCAATTTGAGGTAGATGAAATATTGGAGAAAGATCTAACCCTTTTGCCTTCCAATGCTCAACTGCTTTTACAGAGTCCAATGCTTCAACTTGTCCGATTGCTTCCTCCAAAGACCGGAATCCTAAATCTGCAAGCAGTTCGCGCACTTCTTGAGCTATGTACTCGAAGAAATTTACAACGTGGTCTGCTTTTCCTGAGAATTTTTTACGCAACTCAGGATTCTGAGTTGCGACACCAACTGGACAAGTGTCTAAATGACAAACTCGCATCATCACGCAACCTGAAACGACTAATGGTGCTGTAGCAAATCCGTATTCATCAGCACCAAGTAGCGCTGCTATGACAACGTCACGCCCAGTTTTCAACTGCCCGTCAACTTGGACGACAATTCTGTCGCGTAGGCGGTTCAGAAGGAGGGTTTGTTGTGTTTCCGCTAATCCAAGTTCCCAAGGCGCACCTGCATGCTTGATTGATGTTAGAGGAGATGCACCAGTACCGCCGTCGTGTCCCGAAATAAGTACAACGTCTGCATGTGCTTTAGAGACACCTGTGGCTACGGTCCCCACTCCGACCTCTGCGACTAATTTGACATGAACGCGACTTCTTGGGTTCGCATTCTTTAGGTCAAAGATGAGTTGCGCTAGATCTTCTATTGAGTAAATGTCATGATGCGGTGGAGGGGAAATAAGAGCAACCCCGGGAGTGGAGTGTCTTGTTTTGGCGATCCATGGGTAAACCTTATGTCCGGGTAGTTGTCCACCTTCTCCGGGTTTAGCGCCCTGAGCCATTTTTATCTGTATGTCGTCACTGTTTACTAAATATTCTGATGTGACACCGAATCGTCCGGACGCTACTTGTTTTATGGCTGATCGCCGTAGATCACCACTTTCATCGGCTGTGAATCGATCGGGGTCCTCACCGCCTTCTCCTGTATTAGATTTTCCGCCTATTCGATTCATGGCAATAGCTAGCACTTCGTGTGCTTCTGCAGAGATGGAGCCGTATGACATAGCTCCAGTTGAGAATCTTTTTACGATCTCTGAAATTGGCTCTACCTCTTCTATGGGTATTGAAGGTCTCAAATCCTCTTTGAATTGAAATAAGCCACGGAGGGTGCCAAGACGCTTTGATTGGTCATCGATTAGGTTTGTGTATTGCTTGAAAATGTCATAACGACCTTCTCTTGTTGCATGCTGAAGGCGAAAGATAGTTTCGGGGTTGAAGAGATGATGCTCACCTTCTCTTCTCCATTGATATTCACCTCCAACTTCGAGTGTTCGGTGCGAAGTAGATCCTGAGTTATCGGGAAAAGCATGACGATGTCTATTAAGAACTTCCTCAGCCAGGGTTTCAAATCCGACTCCCTTTAGCCGGCTTGAAGTTCCAGTAAAGCAGAGGTCAATAACCGAATTATCTAAACCAATGCTTTCAAAAATTTGGGCGCCGGTGTATGAAGCTACGGTTGAGATACCCATTTTGGACATAATTTTTAACAAGCCTTTATCGCAAGCAGTTACGAAATTTTTTCGGGCTACTAATGGGTCAAGATTAGGGCTTATGCCATATAGTCCTTCTCTGATAACTTCATCAATTGTTTCGTAAGCCACGTATGGGCAAATCGCAGAAGCTCCAAAGCCTAGAAGTAGAGCCATGTGATGAGTTTCTCGTGCATCTCCGCTTTCAACGACAATCCCGGCAAGCCCTCTTTTTCTTGCTTTGGTCAAATAATGGTGAACAGCACCTGTGGCAAGTAGTGATGGTATGGGAGCATTATTTTCGTTTGATTCTCGGTCACTTATTACAAGTATTCCGGCTCCGGAGTCAATGGCGCTCTCTGCGTCTTCTTGCAATTTTGTTAAAGCATCCTTTAGTCCATCAACGCCGCTTGCTTTGGAGAAAACTGCCTGAAGGACCACTGTGTTTAATGAGTTCGGGCGGTTTTCGTTTTCTAACAACTCAGCTAATTGTGATTCTGTGATTATTGGGTGCGGGAGATGTATTTGAGCACAATTTTTTTCCGATAATTCAAGAATGTTTGGTCGCGGCCCTAATGTCCCTGAAACAGCTGTGATGAGTTCTTCTCGTATTGCATCAAGTGGCGGGTTAGTTACTTGAGCGAAGAGTTGCTGAAAATAGTCATATATCTGACGAGAACGATCAGAAAGTACGGCTATTGGAGTGTCGGAGCCCATCGAACCGATTGCTTCCTTTGAGTCCCGAATCATTGGGGTTAGTAGAATCTTTATTTGTTCATGGGTGTAACCAAAGATTTGTTGTCTCTGAAGATGAGTTGTAGAGCTATTTGAGTCAGATCTGTAATCAAGTGGATCTTTTAGGTGGATGAGGTTTTGGTTAAGCCATTCTTTGTAGGGACGTGCATTAGCAAGTCCTTCTTTTATTTCTTCGTCTCGTATGATCCGTCCTTGCTTGGTGTCAATAAGAAACATTTTCCCAGGCTCTAAACGACCTTTTTCTATGATGGAATTACTGGGTATGTCAGCGACTCCAACTTCGCTTGCCATTACCACGAGGTCATCATCTGTTACCCAATATCTACTTGGCCGTAAACCGTTACGGTCGAGGACTGCTCCGATGACGCTTCCATCCGTAAAGGCAATTGACGCTGGTCCATCCCATGGCTCCATAAGACTTGAGTGGTATTGATAAAACGCACGTAAGTCATCAGGCATCTCCGAGTTATGTTCCCATGGTTCAGGAATCATCGTCATGACAGCTTCCGGAAGCGAATAGCCGCCCATGACTAAGAGTTCTAAGGCTTCGTCAAATGCTGCAGTATCACTTGCTCCGGGTGCGCAAATCGGGAAAAGACGGTCTATCTCTCCTGGAATTAAATTGGTTTCTAGCTGCGATTCCCGTGCTTTCATCCAATTCCGATTTCCCTGCACCGTGTTTATTTCTCCGTTGTGTGCCACCAATCGGTAAGGATGCGCTAAAGGCCAGGAAGGAAAGGTGTTTGTTGAAAATCTCGAATGCACTAAGGCCAGAGCACTTTCAGTTCTTGGATCATTTATGTCTAAGTAGTACTCGGCAAGTTGCGGGGTTGTGAGCATTCCCTTGTAAACAATTGTTCTCGAACTAAGTGAGGGAAAATATATTCCTTCGTGCGGTTTGGAAGATGAAGCCATGCCTTTTGATGATTCGCTAGAACTTTTAACTCCAGGGATTATTTCATGTTCGGCTCGTTTGCGAAGTCCGTATAGAAGCCGATCTAGTTCTAGTCCAGAAACTTCTAAACCATCTGGTGCACTTATAAATAGTTGCTTCATCTGTGGTTGAGCTGCACGTGCTGCTGGACCGATCATTTCATCATTAATAGGTACTTCTCGCCAGCCAAGAATCGTCAAATTTTCTTCTTTACTTAAAGAATTAAATTGAGATATAACCTCTTCTGCTTCTGTAGCGCTGTTAGGCAAGAAAGCTATACCCGTTGCATAGGCTCCGGCAGGCGGAAGATCAAAGTCCACTTCTTCTCGGTATAAGCGATCAGGAATTTGTATTAAAAGACCGGCTCCGTCACCTGAGTTCGTCTCGGCGCCAAGAGCCCCACGATGTTGCATCTGGCAAAGAGCTCCAACTCCGATTTCTACAATACGATGACTTTTCTGGCCCTTTATGTGGCAAATGAAGTTGACTCCACATGAATCATGCTCAAATTGAGGATCATAAAGTCCCTGAGATTCTGGAATTTTACTACTCATTAGAAATCCGCTCATTAGTAACTGGTGTCAGTCGCTCTGGAGCATCTTTGATCCCTAGCAATCACAATAAATGTGAGGAATGCCACGTCTTTGTGGCAAAAAGAAAGTTTGACATCGCCTTTGGTGTCGCAATTCTAAGTTCCACCTACCATCATAGAGGAATGATTGTTACAGGGAAACAAAATGCCGAAGACCTCTGTGGCTTCATAGATTCTTCACCCAGCCCATTTCATGCGGTAAAGACTGCTGCGGAAAGGTTATTAGAAGCAGGTTTCACTGAGATCGACTCTCTCACTTCTATAAATAAAGAAGATTCAGTGTTTTTTCGACGCGATGGAGCGCTCTTTGCTATAAGCGGCCCTCTAAACGCGGATAAGGCAGTAAGGGTTATAGGAGCGCATACAGATAGCCCTAACCTTCGACTTAAGCCCCTATTTGATACGAGTCGAAATGGGTGGCGGGCACTCGGTATCGAGGTCTATGGATCGGCGCTAAATAATAGTTGGCTTGACCGTGATCTTGGATGTTCCGGGCGTCTAGTCATAAGGACAAAAGATGGAATGTTAGAAAAGACTTGTCGCTTGGATGAACCCATTGCCCGTATTCCGCAACTGGCCATTCACCTTGACCGTCAGGTCAACGAAAAGGGTCTAATACTTAATCGTCAAAATCATTTACAACCGCTAATCGGAATTCGCGAAGGTTCAAATCTTCTTGAGAAACTGGCTAATTCTATAAATCACAATGTTGAAGACATTTTGTCATTTGATTTGATGCTTCATGATTTAACCCCTTCAACCTTGTCGGGCATTGACCAAGAATTTATTAGCGCACCGCGTATAGACAATCTGTTGTCATGTCATGCTGCCATTTCAGCCTTGATTTCTGCAAAATCCTCAACAAGTGAGTTCACGCGAGTCGTAGCGCTTTATGACCATGAAGAAGTAGGCAGTACATCATCCACTGGAGCTTTAGGTCCTTTACTCAACGATGTGCTGACACGACGTTGCAGCGAGACCTCGCTTTCATCAGAACTATCTCTAATCATTTCATCTGACTGCGCCCATGGAACTCATCCCAATTATGCCGAGATGCATGATATTGATCACAAGATTTTCTTAAACGAAGGGCCAGTAGTTAAATACAATGCAAATATGCGTTACGCCACAGATGCCCCAGGCGCAGCACTTGTAAAAACTGCAGCAGAGAACGCAAACGTTCCCCTGCAAACCTTCGTTAGTAGATCAGATCTTGCATGTGGATCAACAATTGGGCCACTAGCTGCGGCAAGCACGGGAATCCGGACAGTAGATTTGGGTGTAGCTCAACTCGCTATGCATAGCGCTCGAGAAATGTGCGGAAGCGAAGATCCTGAGTATTTGAAATCTGTTTTGATTGAACTCTTGAAGAACTGATCAATTATTCGAGCGATGTTTTACGCTCCTGTACGGGGCAACCACCATCAGTAGCATCGGGAAAATTTCAAGTCTTCCCACAAGCATTAGAAAAGCCAGAACCATCCGAGAAGGAGCCGAATAGGCGTCAGCGAAAGAGGACGTTGGGCCTGCTTCGCCTAACGCAGGTCCCATGTTCCCTAACGCACTAACGACTCCACTTAATGCGGTAACAATATCTGTATCCAGAGCGGTCAGGGTGATAGTCCCAATTACTGCTAAGACGGCATACACGGCTATGAAGCCAGCGATTCGCTGGACGAGCGTATCAGGGATTACTTTTGTCCCTTGGAATACCGGGAAAACTCCGCGAGGTCTTCGAAACCTTCTAATCGAACGAAGCGTGTGAGATGCTCCGACTTGCAGTCGGAATATTTTTACTCCACCGGAAGTAGAGCCTGTACATCCTCCGAATACGAGAAGAATGAAGAGAATGATTTGTGGACCACTTACCCATGAAGCAAAGTCTCCGTTACTTCCTGCTCCATTAGCGTTACTGAAGCCAGTACTAGTTCCAAGAGTCACAACATTGAAAGCTGCGGAGCGAAACGCTTCGTTTACTCCAAATCCATTTGAAGCAAGAATCCATGTAATAGCAAAAGTAGAGATTGACATTAAGCCGAAGTATGAGCGAAATTCTGGGTCTCTGAAATGAGTAACACGGTGTTCTTTGGTAGAGCGCCAGTGCAAGGCAAAACTTGACCCACCCAAGATCATTCCAAAGATAAGAACCATCTCTATAGCAGAACTGTCCCAAAATCCAATAGAAGAGTCACGAGTTGAGAATCCGCCTGTAGACGCTGTGGTCAAAGCGTGAGCGAGTGCGTCATATCCCCCCATCCCCGCTGCAAACAGTGCGACCCCTATAAAGAGAGTTAATACGAAGTATATTTTCCAGAATTCGCGCGCTGTGTCAACAACTCTCGAAGCAAGTCGATCGCTTTGGGGCCCAGGTGCTTCAGCGCTCATCAAACCAAGGCCAGAAGCACGCAAGGACGGTAAGACCGTTACCACGAGGACTACTATTCCCATTCCACCGGCCCACTGTGTTAGTTGCCGGTAGAGCAGTATTCCTGAGCCATGCGATTCAATTGGATTATGGCTTCCAAAAACAGTGGATCCCGTACATGAATATCCAGATATTGATTCAAATAATGAATCTGCAAACTGGATCAATAACCCGGAACCTCCATAGTTGAATGTTCCAGCAAAGAGATAAGGGAGTGCCCCGAATAGTGAAACGAAGAGCCATGCTCCACCAACAGCCGAAAATATGTCTGCCTGTCCGAGAAGTCCGGGTTTCGTGCCAAGCCGGCCAACCCCCCCAAAGAACAAAGAGATAAGTGAGGCAAGTAAAAGAGGAAAGATTGAGCCCCCCGTAGTGCCCTCGATGATTGCACAGCCAAACATTGCCGCTGAAACAAATAGAAGGGCTGTTCCGGTGACGTGAAAAGTTGTACTCGTAGATTTTTGGAGTTTCTTTCTCTCAAAGCTCATCGTTGACGCTCCTTGACCTTCAAGACTTGACGTCTAAATGATTTCAGCCGTCCTTTTAAGAACGAAGTGAACTCCCCAGCTGCGATTAGTACGGGGAATATAGTTAACCAGCCGAGAATCATCGCCGGAATCAGGGTTACGCGGATTGGTCGAGTCCATAGTGAAGGATCTACTAAATCGCCTTCAATGCTGCGAATGGGTCCGGCAGTGGCTGTGGAGTGGATAGATGCGTTGATAG
>Ga0208410_1000455_pt1 | contig 23769 bp, 10 predicted proteins | sample ETN02SmetaG_3_FD_185787 | JGI IMG/M metagenome (GOLD analysis project Ga0208410, IMG submission 185787) | Marine microbial and viral communities from oxygen minimum zone, Eastern Pacific Ocean - ETNP2014F10-02SV257 (SPAdes) (version 2) | ecosystem: Environmental > Aquatic > Marine > Oceanic ... | reverse complement strand
ATAACTTTTATATTTAGTTTATAACATCAAAATGACAACCATTGAAACAAGGAGTACTACCAAACGTAAAGCCGAGGATGAATTGTTTCAAAGTAAATTAAAGGAATTGAAAACAGAATCTACCCATAAATACAACGCAACGTGTCTAACATATAATGGATTCGTGTCAATATGGAATCAAAGGCATAATTATTATTGTTTGAAAAATGCTGAAAGGAATAGAAGTATTTACACTGTAAAAAAATTGAAAAATATTTTAAGAGAGCTCGGTGAAAAAGTATCCGGAAAGAAACTAGATTTAATTGTTAGAATCGAAAACAAATTTGAAAAAGATACCAAGTTTGCAAAGGTAGATGCAAATAAATCAATTAATACTTTTAAAAATGAATTGCTAAAATATCAAGAATTTATCGATGATAATAGATTAAAAATGACAGATGAAACATTAATAAAACATTGTGAAGAGTTGACAAAATTTTATAGGGACGTTACACAGTACCAATATTCTATGAACAAATGTCTACTTCTAGAAGAATTAGTAGCGCAACAAGTATCAGATTCATCGGATAATAGTAGTACCGATTCTGATAATGTTATGCCTCCTCTTGAATCTTATAATGCAGAGCGCGAGGTCCGAGCCGGCAACGGCGCGACGAGCGTGAATATGACCTGGCGCCACCCCTCGATCACGTACGACGCGGTCGAGCGCGAATCGACCTTGCCGTCGCCGCCGGCACGTTGGGTTGAGGCCGTCACTCGCTCGCGCGTTCGAGGAGCACCCGCGCCTCCTCACTGGGAAAGCGAATTACAGCGTCGGCGTCACGACGTGTGGAACGATATCATGCGCGAAGAAAGCGAAGATGAACGTCGCCTTCGACAGCAACTAGCAACAGAACTAATAAATGAGTATTTGGGGGAGGAAATCGCTCTCACCGAAACCCCTGGTTCAGTTAATATGCTCAACGCCCTCCCGATTCGCCAAGTGCCGTCTCTTCTGCAGCAGCTTGCAAGAGCTGCTAGTGATGCACTCATCTTCGATGCGCAAGACCAACCAGACATTCCCAGCAATTTATATGGACCTCAATTCACTCCTAGTATTGTTGCTAGACTAAACGATGCGCATTCTAGTGTTGTAAATACAAGAAATTTATTACAGACCAATCTTCAAAGAATACAGGATTTTGCTCTTCGCAATAATATTATAAATCCAAATGAAAGAATTCGCAGACAAGACCTTGAAAACGAAAATGGTGTAATGCCATCACATTTAAGACTACGTCGCTGGTTAGATGATGAACTAGCAAATGCACCACCTGAACTACGCGATCTTGAGTTTCTAATGGACCAATATTATGAAAACCTTGATACATTAAACGAATTTCTTAATGAACGAGATATTATTGTTTTAAACGCTACCTAAAAATAAAAGATTAAACTTATAATACAATGAATTCAGAACTTATACAATTTTTACCAGATGACATTAAACAACATATATTAGGATATTATCCAATAATAGACCATGATAGAAAATTAATAAATGTTGGAATAAAAAATGTGTATTGCATTCATAGATTAATACAATTGTATGGTATTTATCATTTTCATATACCAGGAGATACTAATCTATATGCCCCGAATTATTTGAACGAACTTTCCGCATCGTGGGTGTATTCTGATTTATGTTTTTTTTTAAACGAATTAAAACCACTTAAGTTGGTTCTTAGTAATAATTTTATAAATTTTTTATCAAGATTACCATATCCATATGATGACATGGTTTCTTTATTGGATTTATCGTTTTTGGAAGATAGTTATCCAAATGATGAATTAATACTTGTATTATTCGCAAGTTATATGACTAAAATAGAATTAGACTCTTTTATTAATTATGTAAATGAAGTATATGACTTGAGTTCTATTACAAAAAATATAGATATATTTAATAAGTAATGAATAGTTCTAACGATTCAGATAATGATGATGACGATTCTAGAAATACTGACAGTATAAGGTCTGGAATGTGGCATCGTGACCGTGATGCTCGTTCTGAATCCACAGCAACAGTATCAGAACACGATAACGATAATGAACCCACAGGAATTGGATCCATAACATCAACAGATACGGATGGTATTCAAACAAACGAAACATCAGATACGGTAAGTCAATCACCAAGTCCACCACGGCGACCGCCTCCAACTTTTGTACCGCGATTAAGGCTCGAAACTGTACGAAACACTGGTACTCAAAATACTGAAAGATTACCACCCGAATCTGCATTTCGTGCTTTTTCGGCAGCAATGACAACTAATTCACCACACCGTGGTGCGCGCACGCCGGACGACGCCACGTCGCCACCAATTCCGTCACATGCACCAACACCAATATCTGGAATTCAGCCGGTCCACGAAGACGTCGCAAGACACACACAAGTTCAATTTCAAAATGCACTAAATAGACATGGTCTTGATGATATTGCTATTATGCAAACAGCTCAACAAGCTTTGTCTCAACAGACCAGTCGTTCACCCCGTGCAACTCCATCTGGTAGTCGTGATAGTGATACTACCCCCGAGGAGCTGGCCGCGCGGCTGGTCGCGGCCCGGGAACGCGCGCGGCTCGAAGGCCGCCAACTTGAGCGCCGGGCGGCTGAACTCACCGCCGAGATCGCGTTCGAACGCGGCCGGCGGCGCCAACTTCAAGCGGAAGCGGCACGGCGGACGGCACGGGCCGTGGTCCTCGAAGCCGAGAACGCGGCGCTCCGGCACAACCTCGAAGAGGACGGCATAATACTCGAGTGGGATTCAGACTCGACAACATCACCTCATCAAACTAGGAATGACACCCCGCATCCCCAAGAAACACCATCTCCTCAACATTTTACAACACCATCTCCTCGACATTTTACAACACCATCTCCTCTAACCAGCAGACACCCGCCTATTGTTAATAGGGGTAGAAGAGGGAGTACAGTTGATTCTGATGAAATAGTCGGTACTTCATTATTTAATACAGACGTTCCACCAATTCCTCCATCAATTCCTCCATCAATTCCTAATATTAATGATAATACATCGGATGTTCCGTTTTTAGGAATTCCAGCACCATCTGCAGTGGCGAGTTCAACAATAGGAGTAATTAATGTTGATGATACAGGTATGATTATGCCTGCGGAAGAAGATGAATATGAAGAAGCACCTATTACACCGATTAATACACCACCACGTGGAATTAATAGACCTTCACCAATGCATTCACCTACTGGTACGCGTGCAAATATTATGCCACCTATAAATAATAATACATTCATTGGCTTTTATGGAAAAATATTTGAAAATAATACTACAGAGGATTATATCAGAATAAATCACATAGAAAACGAAACACCAATTGCAACTCATCTAAATAAATATAACTGGTTCGAAAACCCAGATGAAGAATTCGCCAGGCAGAATTATTGGATTCGCAGTGGTTTTCAATTTTCAGGATGTGGTAGGAGAATACTTTTTTATTCCTATAATAGTCAATACATTCATGATATTGATACACCACTGTACGATCGTATAGGTAGTGAAATAGCATCTAATTGGATTTATGATAGTAATATGATAGATACTTCTGGTAACTTAAAGAAAGAATTTGTATTAACAAAATCAATTTATGGAAAAGATCACAAAGGAAATAATATAATAGCTTCGCACTATTATGATACTAAAAACAACAAAAATCTATTATATATTACAGAAGAGATTTCTATAACTATCCGCTCTATTCCACAAAGAAGAATGGAACAGATTGAACCGGTCTATCAAATCCCCGATAATTTATTTCCTCATCCTACTAACATCGCTTGGGGACAACCACCAAGAATAGTAACAGATATTATGTTTTCAAATCAGCCAACTTTGTCATCTACCCACCGACGGGCCGCAAAATTTTTAAAGTTGCTTGTATCTTGGGACAATGGTGATATAATTATATATCGTTGTGATGGGATAGACAGCACTGCCCAGGAGCACCAATTCACTATAATTTCTAGTTTAATTGGTAGGGATTCATTTCAAAACTTCGGTGGCTTGGTTAATGGTGGATTTAGTTTTAATAATAATTGGGTTGTTACTAAAGGAGTAATAGACCAAGGCCAGCAACCCGATATAATTGTTGTTAGAGTTTGGAAATGTTACCCAGACGGAACAAATCCTCTTAACGTAAGAAACCCGGTTACAGGCGATGGAACTATGATCAGCTGGGATGATAATTGGTATAATAATTGGGAAATTAGATGGTTAAATGATACTTCTGTCCCAACATCACCAAAAACAGTAAAGAATTTTGGTGATGTTTCATTTTCTCCACGTGATGAAAACATATTATTAATTAGCTCAGCAAAATCCGGTACAAGCGGATTATCACCTTCCGTTTATCTAGTAAGAACACCACATCTTGAACGAGAAGAAATGCCCGAAAGACCGACTGGTCAACGCTTTGTATCGTTAACAGGTCCAGAATACTTATGGAAACATAATCCGACGGTACTTACTACTGATTATGAAATACATGGAGCAAAATTTTCTTCAGATGGTGAATCTTTTTTTGTAATTTGTAATTCAGCTAGAGGGTTTTCGGTTGATATATATGATTTACCTATTATATCACGAGCGGTACATGGCAATTCGATCTTAGAAGATGTCAGAAATATTAATTCAGAACTCCGTCCAATATTTCGTAAACATTATGTTTTATTACATTATAACAGAATTCATGATATTCAGTTAAGACCACCTGTGGCCGGAGGCCGGACGAGGCAAGATGCACATCATCGTAGAGAAAGAACTGGATTTAACTCGCCAGTTCCTTCTCCAGATAGATATCGTTCTATACAAAAACCAAGAATATTACATCACCAAGATGCAATAGAACCAACACATTTTTTAAATATACATAAAAATATTAGAGAAAATGATGTTTTACAAATACCTTCAATAAATTTTGATACTTTACTAAGACCTATTATTTTCGAAACTATTGGCGATCCTGGTATTAGAAAGGAACATTTAGAAACTATTAAATCTTTAGTAAGATTTTCTAATAAATTTGGAGGAATAATATGCGGCGATTTCGCTTTATACATTGCCGAAATGTCAATGGGAATTCTTGGGCGCTCCTGGACGCCAGAACCCAAGAAGCGCAGAACACTTCGTACACGTCCATCGAATATACAAATAATGTTTATGATACCAGAAAAGCTAGAACATGAATTCATGGTTTATGATACGAATATGCAAGATATTATAGATAGTTTCGTCAATTTTTTTGATAAAATTAAGCATCAATTTACTAGATATCAATCAGATGTACTGAGGAAACGTCGTTTAAAAAACGATTATTGGGATGATTGTGCTTATGCTCATATTAGTAATATTACAAATTTTGATTCGGAAAAATGTTTGTCTGCTTCTTTTGTAAGTAAACATCCTAATAAAGATGAAACATTGAACCTATTTATTAATACTGTAGAATTGATATTTATGTATAACCGATATGATTATTCTGATTTAATTCAGAATTTATACGAATGGAGAGCTTTGCATTGCTATTTAAAACAAAATAACAATGACCCGAAGGTGGCACCGGCCGAGACAAGCGTTCATTTTTTAAACATAGACGTTAAGAATGATATTAGAAAAGGTATATTGACATCTCATTCTAAAGAGATAACAACACCACAGCCAAGACTCCCGGAAGGCTGGCAGCCGAACCTGCCGAGGCTGCTCTCGGACATCGCGCCGATGCTCTCGGAAGAGCAGCGCCACGCGCTTAAGTTGTTAGGGAAGAACCTGAAGGAGAAGCGGAACGCGGGCGAGATCCCCTCCTTGACTGAGGCGCTGATGGAGAAGGCACCATCAGTCGTCGGCGCGGACCTGTGGCAGCAGTGCATCGACATTCAGCGCAATGAGGCACTCGTGAAACCGGCGGCTTCGGTCATTCTCGAACCGCGTCACCCCTATAAACATTTTTTAAATAATATAGATAAATCTTTCGAATTGATATTTAAAGGGTATTCACCACTAGATGTTAATGATTTTATTAAACATCAAAAATTAGAGTTTTTTAAAAATATTAATAAAGGACATGAGAAATCACATCACCATATTAAAAGCATGAGATATAAAGTCGATAATTATGGAGAAATTTTAGAATTTGCTAAAAAACACAATCTTAATAAATATACTGAAACTATTGCAAATAATGCAAGTATGAACACTATGAATTACAATGCCGATGCGGGACCGTTAATACGCTGCACACACTCAATTAAGAATAGTGATTTGCAAATATTAGGAGAACCGTTCAAAATTAGATATTTTAAATATAAGAATAGTGAATATCATTACGGAATAAACATATGTAGAAATACAAATTGTAAAAAAATTGTAAGTAATCCAGATATAACATTCTGTGTAAAATGTGGTGAAGAATTTTTTCCGAACGAATTTAGGACCAATACAATGTTCTTGGATTTCCACATAGAAGTATTTCAAAAAATTTGGAATAAGAACGATAATAGACACTACTACGATAAGCTAAATAAATTAGAGAATATGACAGCCACAAATACAGAATATGGATTCGGACAGAAAGGAATTTTATTAAACAAAAAATTCTTTTTGGATGAATTAAATGAATTGATGTTACACACCGGCGATAAACCAACCAAACAATTCAAACATGACTATAAATTTTATGAAGGTTTAACAAGACATAATTTTGATACTCCCCCTCTAAAACTACAAGAAAAATTCGTAAATCGTCGAAAATTATTTGTCACTCATGGTAGTAGTGGAGATACAAATGCACCACTTTTGTTATATTTACTAAAAAAATGTACTATGACTAATGTTATAAACTCATTCATGGATACAACGGGTTATCGCGAACAATTTAATAAAGGCGAAGGAGAACGTATGATTAGCATATTTGAAAATCTCCTAAAAATCGAGACTACACCATGGGAGATTCAGAGTTTTAAAAATATGATAAATAAAATAAAAGCCCTCCAGTATGAAGGAATAATTCACGACAAAACCATGGAGATCTTGCAAAGAATACCCGCATTCACACGCCAGGCAAATATTCCAAACGTGTGGAAGAAGTTCGATATCTTAATGCATAAATCATATTTCAGAGGGAAATTCTGGGATATTATATCAGATTCCGGAGAACGACGTGTGGATCTGAATTATTTGGCCGACCAAGACGACGAAACCATCGGAACAGTTCCAGTCAGTCCTTGGACGGACCAGGGTCAGACTTTTCCTATAAATACTAAAGTACAAGCTATGTGGATAGGGAAGTGGTACAACGCCATAATTTGGCGGTATCAGGGTCAAATACCGACTCAAGACAACTTCGATGGCGAACATTTATATGAAGTAAAGCTTTTTCCGCATCCGCGCGGAGCCAACTTTACTGGAGGCGTTTTGGTGCGAAAAGAGTCTGAATTGCGTTATCCAGTGTATGAAGATGAAAATGTGTATGAAGAAGAAGAAGAACAACATGGATATCCTGAAACAAAGGAAGAAGAAAAAGAAGAGGATGAAGATGAAGAAGAAGAAGAAGAAGAAGATGAAGAAGATGAAGAAGAAGAAGAAGAAGAAGATGAAGATGAAGAAGAAGAAGAAGATGAAGATGAAGATGAAGATGAAGATGAAGATGAAAACAGATACTCTGAAACAAAGGAAGAAACTGAATTCTCTGAAACAAAGGAAGAAACTGAATTCTCTGAAACAAAGGAAGACCACGCCACCACAGCCATCTCGGACGAGCTTGCGAAGAGTATTTCAACACATAATCTTATAGTTGAATATTCAAATTTACTAAAAACTATAATAGGATTACATAGTAGGACAGTTGATACAACAGGCAAAATGATTACACACTTAAAAGCATGGTCATCTCCTGATAATATATGTCATACCAGTAAAGAATTAATTAATGCAAATAGAACTATTTCATTATGGCGTCAATTAGAAACATCCATGGTCAGTACACAATCAAGAAGCAATTTCGAAAATTTTAAATTAATTGGAGATCAAATATCAAATAATGGAATTTATTTATATTTAACTCAAGGCGGCTACAACGAAGCACAATTATTCCAACGAAGCCCATATATTACGTTGAGTAAGAACGTGGCATCATTTTGGCAAAATCAAGTGTCTGAATTGTACGCACCACATGCAGCGAATCTGTCAGATTTGACTAACGAGGAACGAAAGCTCCTCGAGCCTTGGCGGCCCGAACCAGTCAGTTATAATGATATTTTAGGAATGAGTAAATATCCAAGCCTACATCAGTTTGCATGTGCATGGGATAAAGGAACAATAGACATGTGGACTGACAACAGTGTCAATTATTCCTGGAAAGTCCCTGACAAAAGTCGAGGTACTATTCGAACAGACCTCTTTTTCACTAAATATGATTTCGGAGTAGGTGCAGGTGAATCAGAAGAATCGAAACGAGAAAGAGCTACAAGTCCTACTTTTGCAGCACATGGTGATATAATGGACCATGGTGGTCCAACAAAATCTTTTTTTGATAGTCTAGGTAAAGAATTTAAGAAAATATTAAAAGATGCACCACCCGTCAATTATTTAGACAACTATTTCTTTAGACACATACGTAATTATACACCAGAAAGAGAAGCGGAAATGCTGTATTTAAACGAAGAAAATAGAACGTTTTTCCAATTACCATTATGGAAAAGATTATTGTTCTTTATGATTCTAGCCAGTATTAACGATTGTAGTTCAATGTTATCTATAGATGATGAATTATTTAATTTAGTATTTTTAACAATAGGAGGAGAAAAAGTTAAAAAAAATGCATATGTACCATTCGTGAAAATAATTTATGCATCAGGATTATTTTGTAAACCGTATTGTACAAATAATAGAGAGCAAAATTTGAAAATATTATGCCGAATTATCAAAGATAATTCGGAATGTGATTATATTGAACAAGCAAATTATAATAAAATAGCAGAAGAAATGGGTATGGATAAATATGAAGATATTTTTAGTTCAGATATTAATTTCAATAGAGATGGGATATTAATTGATTTAATTCGCAATTTTACAAACAATATACATATAACGGATGATGAAATAAAAGGAAAACCCGAAGCTGCCAAATATAAGAAGGAGTTTTTAAAAGGTGTTGTTGAAGACTTTCAGCTTTTTAGAATGGGATTATTGTCTCATTTAGAGTGGTTATCAAAAGACAACTACTTTGATGATGACATGTCAGCATACGAAAGGCGCATCGGCTTTCTCGAAGAACCGCGACATTTTGTTTGGAGAGGAAACGTATATACGGATATTCAATTTTATTTAAATGTTATTGCCTTTACAAAAACAATTGAATTGAATTCTGAATATAGTAGAAATGCAATTTTGGCAATGTTTCAAAGTTATATCCGGAGAGAAGAGTTGCGTGCATTTAACGATATTGAATATGTACGCTCGATACATCGGCAGATCACCGAGCATTTCATTGAATATATACAAGAACTATCTATAACACCAGAAAATAAACCTACTTTAGAAGATTTTATTACCTTTGCAACTGCAACAGTTGCACCACCACCTAATATGCATTTCGAAATTCACTATGATGGAATAATCAGAAAAACAAGTGATGGTCGAGAAATACGCTCCATGCCAACCTCACATAGTTGTTTTAATCAAATAATTATTCATTTACCTCTAGTTAATGGACATCCGGAAATACCAGATTATGATGTTTTTAAATCATTATTAGACGATTCAATATTGAGTTCAACTGAAAGTGAACAGTTCGACAGCTCGCCCGCGCCCGCCTCGGACCGGGCGAGCTCACCATTCGATGCGAGTATCATTGAAGCAGAATCAACGCAATTAGGCGGTAGTAAAAATTGGTTTTTAAATTTATTTGTATAATATAATGCTGCAAGAGCAAGATTATTCTAAAAATTTAATTGATTTGATTAAAAATGATGATACAGATTCAGTATTAGAATTAATAAAAACGAGTATTGATATAAAAGATATGTCTCTTGATACTGCTCTGCACAGTGCTACAGAAATGGGTAACGTTTCTATAATAACGGCACTTATTGAAGCAGGTGCAAATGTAGAATCAATCGACGAATACGGTCAAAGACCAATACATATTGCCGCGGCATCGGGTGAATTAGATGTGTTGAGTTTAATACTTAATTATGCTTATATTGATTCAAGAGAGGGAAATGGTATAGGAAGCAGGGGTAATACTGCTTTACATTATGCAGCCGCGGAAGACTCGCCGAACTTGACACAACTTCTCATAAATACAGGAGCTACAATTAATATTAAAAACAACTTTCAAGAAACTCCATTACATATTGCTGTTATGAATAATTCACTGAGAAATGTAATTAATTTATTAAAATATGCCGACGATAACTTAATTTACGAAGAAAATATAACGGGTTTAACTGCAATCGGTATAGCGACAAATAAAGATATACTAAATTTATTAAACAGATATGTAAAGTCATTATCGATAGGTGTTATGTCACGTTCAACGATGAATCCCGATGTTGTTGGTGTTATTGGAACATTTATCGGGGGAGCACGTCCAAAAAATCGGATGCTCCGGAAAACGATTGATGAATTGTTGAATAATCAACATACCAAGAAAAAAAACACCAACCGTTCCAAACGGGTCGGAGGTGGTCAATTGCCACCGTCAACACCACCCCGACATAGCCGGCAACTTACGCCCTGGACACCAGATTCAAATACTTCAAAAACAGTCAGTGTCAATAGCTCAATGCTAGAATCTCCAGACTGGAGAATGACAAATGATGACATGACTATTCCCGTTGATGACGATGACATGACTATTCCCGTTGATGACGATGATACCAATTTCGACGACGAAACTTTTTATAATAGCGCTAATTATTCTTATAAAGATAAACTCCTTTATTCTGTAAATACTGGAAATATAGATATGATGATAGAAATGATTGGAAATGGTGTATTAGACGCGGAGATGTATGTTTTATTAAGAAAATCTGCAGTTGAAAGAGGATATATGAAAATTGTAGAATTATTAGATGAGGCTTATAAATATATATATAAATAAACGCTAGATCGTTTTATAAATATTCATATATGATTTACAGGTTTCAATATAATCTTTTATAATAAGCAACTCTGCTTTTTGGTATGTAAACGATATAGTACCTCCATATCTCTCTTTAATAGATTCAGGACTTCCAAAAAAACGAGAAAATTTATCATAATCATCTGAGATGTTTCGATTTTCAAATGAAACCCAAAACAAATGTATGGAATTGTTTAAAAATTTTACTATTAATTCATTAAACTGCTTAATATCTATGAGCGGATTGATATCTGACTCGGTGTTAAGGATGTCGCTGCTTATCATAACCTTATTTACAGATTCTTTATCATAATGAAATTGTCCCGTTAAAAATGTTATTACATCCGTAATGTTAGCAAATCCAGTGTTCTTTTCGTCAAATATATTAAAAAGCTTAGAGTTAACATCTAATAATTGATTTTGTACTGAAATTTTTTCTATTGAATCCATTCTAAATATGGATATTGCATTTATTCATAAAACCCATAAATTAAAAAATAGAAGTACATTATATTTTATTTAAACCGCATCTCTATCTAAAAGAATCGGAAGATCATCAAATTCATCTTTTTCATCATCTTCAGTCTCATTTGAATAATGGATTGGTTGATCTTGTAGAGAATTTTCTACAGCTTTTATTATATCTGCCTTTTCTTGTTCAGATATATGTTCAGATGCTAATCCGATTTCGAGAGCTTGTTCATTAGATGCGTCATCGTTATCATCAGATGCGTCTCCTTCGAGTAAAGGTTCGTTTTCTAATGCCTCTAACGCCTCCTTTGCAACCCTCTCAGCAACTATTCTATCTAACTTAGCGACCAGGGCAGCTCGAGCCGCGGCTGCAGCATTAGCATTATCCAGCTCTATCTGTGCGGCTATTAATTTAGAATCCGAGATTGCCTTAGCTACAACAGCTTGAGCCTTTACTCTATCCAATTCAGCAATCATGGCATCTCTCACCGCTTCTGAAGCCAATGTCCTGTCTTCCAATGCCTTTTGTTCTTCGTCATCTTGTTCTATTTCTTTTCCGTTAATTTTATCAAGCATCTGTTTTGCACTATATGATTGGCCATCTCTAATATCTTTTATCGGAGCGCTTTCTCTGTCATGGCGCTTTTTTTCACTATTTTTCATTTTTAAAATAGCTTTTTCAAGTTTTTCTAAATATTTCTTTTTCGAGTTATTGATTTCATCTAAAGCATTGTCTACATCGTCATCACTATGAAAATCCGGTGTATTTTGTAATTTTTTTGATATTTCTTTCATTTGTTTTCCATATTTCAAATATGCTTTTGCTAATTTATATCTTTGATGTCCATCAATACTAGTTGTCATATCTCCCATAGCAACAGCATCATAACTAGCAAAATTTAAATCTCTATATACATAGAGTATTGTTAACAAAAGATTACTAAGTTGGTGATTATTTATTGATAGTCTTGTTATTAAATATTCCGTAACTCCCTTTTCTATAAATTCTTTCCTTGTAAATAAATAATCTATAAAACAAATTATACTCATTGAATAAAATCTCGCTTTTTCAAAAAAAGCCATATTGTTCTCTATTAAAGTAGCATTTTCACGAGTAGAGGTATTAGAAATATTAGCTATTATTTGTACTAATTCTAATATTATAACATGATACCAAAGTGGATTGCGGAAACCTTTTGGTAGGTCATCTACCATTAAATATTTTTGAAAATGTTTTTGTAATGGATTATCTTGTACAATATTTCTATATCTTTCCGCTATTATCATAAATTTGTCAGAATCGATAAGCAATGCTAAGCCCTCATATTTTAATAATCCGTAAAATCCCAATAATAATAAGTCCAATACGCTTAAACCCGTTTTTTCATTTTGATTAGATATAAATTTGTTAAATTCACCATTTTCATCAAAACCACTACGCATATTAAGAGGTAATATTCCCATTGAAACCATTTGAATATTGCCAGTGTTAGTATCGAGGCGCTGTACATAGTTATTTTCTTTGGATAATTCTAATAATAGATTTATATTTACCCAAACATCTATTATGTCGAATCCATATCTATTTATTTCCAAAAAGAGTCCATCCATATCTTGCTCAGCAATTGCTTGTAATATTCTCCAGTCACCCCCACTAGCTATTTGGCTAATGTATTCAGCTGCGTTAGGCATTATTCTAGACAGACTATCAAAAGAAGAACGATTTTTATCTTTTTTATCTTTTTTATCTTTTGACTTTTTGGGATTTTTACTTTTTTTACCCCCACCTTTTAGACAATAATCAATATATTCATTATTTGGATTTCCACCAGTTAAGTCCTCATTATCATCTTCCGATGATGAATTAGGCGCTTCTGCCAGGTTTGGCAACTGGTCTTCCTCAGAGCTAGCAGAGATCATGATAGGCGGCATGCGTGATTCTCTCTTAGATTCTTCCACACCCAATTTATCATCTTCCGATGATGAATTAGGCGCTTCTGCATTCTGGGCGTCTAATCTGTGGAGCTGCGACTCGAGTCGGGCCGCCTTGGCATTGGCCTCGGCCTCCGCGCTCCGAAACCTGGCTGATTGGTCGCGCATGGCATCGAGCGCTTCTGCCAGGTTTGGCAACATGTCTTCCTCAGAGCTAGCAGAGTTAATGATAGGTGGTATGCGTGATTCTATCTTGGATTCTTCCACACCCAATTTATCATCTTCACTATCACTGTCACTATCACGATTTCTTAATTTCCATGATGGAGTATCTGAATCTGAATCAACATGTATCCAATCAGTAAAATATGCTTCTTTTTGTATTTCTTGGGTTCTTGCTTCATCTATAATTTCGTTTAAATAATCACTATTTGTAGCGGTTTCTTTAATAAGTTCATCAACAATTGGTGAAATAGTTGATTCAATAGCCTCATCATCCTGTTCTTTTAACTGGTCTAGTTTAAGATAATTATCAATTTTTTTATCAGATAGTTCTATTATATCTTTGAAAGTATATCCTTCAGGAGTATCCGCGTCTAGTCTCTTTTTTTCTTCTTCTAATAATTTTTCTAAAACAATAGGAGATTTTTTATGTACATCTAATATTCTCCAAGGTGATAATTGTGATGGTGTGTACTTATTTTTATCACTTGGTAATTCAAGTATTCCTTTGAGAATGCTTGTGATATAATCGGTTTGTTCAATTTGTCCTTTTAAAAAACTTTTTTGAGGTATATCATCAATATTTTTAGGTTTGTATATTTCAAGAAACATTTCCAGCTCATAAAGTCTTTTCTCACGAAAAAATGTATTTTTTGGTAATAATATACTAAACAAGGTTATCAATTCACTAACTAATTTAAATTCTGTATTATTGAGATCTTTTCCGTCATTATCTTTATAGATTTTTGAGCCTAACGGGGGAATCGCGTGTCTTTCTGATGGATGAAAGCGCCAACCTACTCGTACTAAATAATTTCGAAAACCATTATAAGTTTTCTTAATATCATCATATTTTTTCCACATTTCAATACTATGATTAGATGGAAAAAGAGCATTTCTAATATTTATAATATCTTCTGCAAGATTATTGATTTGTCGTTTACTATACGCTTCCGCACTTAATATTATGTTTACTGCATTATTCAATGTATCTAAAGTATTTGGTCCTATTTCATTATATATGGGTTTATTTTGTGTAATATAATTAAAATATTCAAGTATATTTACTAATTGTTGTAATGTTTGTTCATCTTTTGCCCAATCTACAGCATAAATTATAACGCCTTTGTTTTCTGGGTGTTCTATTTTAGTAGGTTTTCCATCTGGTGGTCTAAGACTAGCCTTTAAAACCTCTTTGTAAATATTTCCACCATTTTCCCCTGTCCAGTCTTTTGGTAATCTATTTACAAAAAATTTTAGTATTTCTATTACTGTTCGTTTATCATCAAGATCGAGTTCGGGCGGAATTCGCGGCGCCTGCGCCTTTGTCCGCGCGTCCAGCCGCCGCTCGCGCTCGCTAACGGCATCTTCGCGGCGCTTAATCAGTGCCTCACGCCTATCAAGGGGATTCGAGACATCCTGGGTAGCATCTTCAGGTTCTTTCTTTTCAGAATTGTCATTTATACTCTCATTTCCGAAGGTGCTTGTCAACATAGAAGTTTTATTTCGCAACATCAAATTTTCTATTATTTCTCCTTCTCTCATTTCTCCCTTTAGTTTAAACAATTCTTTTCCTTCGTTTGTGTGTATTGTTACCATTTCTCCGATTAATTCTTTGTGTAGATTTAATACTTGATTTAATTTTTTACCTCTATTTTCATCTTCAAGTACATTATTCAATATTCGAAGGCTTTCTTCATATTCGTCACTTGCATTTTTCATCATATTATAATATTCATCAAACCCTTTCAGTTGCATCGCTTTATTATTTAATTTCCATAAAGATTCTGAAATATAATTTGGTAATGTATCTGGCATCCCATCCATTTTGACGGATTTGAATGCGTCAATCACATTGAGATTTTGTATAGCTAGTGTTGCACATGATTGTATCCCTTCTTTCCATACAGTATTACCAGTCTCCGATTTGGCCACCTCGCCGCGCAGCTGTGCCTCGGTCGCCCGCTCGAATGCCTCGGCGAGGTCCTCGCCCGATTTGATTTTGATGTTTTTTAAAGTCTGTTCAAATTCAAAAAATCGATACATTTTTTTGATGTGGTCATATTCCTTTTCTAGCGAATTGAAAATATCCAGCGAAAGCGCGACGTCGAGAGAGCGGGCTCCTGTCCTGCGTTCTTCCTCTATTGATGCGGCTGTGATGAAGCGACTGAAGAACTTATTAAATTTATTCGTATATTCAAAGTGAATTTCTTTCTGTAATTTCAATAAATGTAAATCTACTAGTTCCTTTTTTATTTTAGATATACTATTTTTCATAGCTTCATTTTCTTTTATCTTGTCTGGAAAATAGCGAATTTGTATATTTTCAAATTTTTTTGTATCAACATTTTCAATGGCAAATGGCATATATTTTATTGAATTTAGAAGTTCTTCAGTTTCGGACATTGAAAACTTACCATTTTTTAACATTTTTCTGAGAATATTTTCTTTGTATTTTTCACCATTGTTGCTTTGAAGAATAAAAGATAGTTTTTCTTTTTCATTATCATTTTGTACTTGAATGATTTTAATTTGCAAATTATGATCAAATTCTTTAGACTTGTTGGGTTTACGCTTACTTTTTTTACCACCTCCACTTTTGGTAGAGCTTGTATCAAACGTATAAGTCGTTTTATCCATATCAGATTCATTATCTTTCATTGATAATAGAAGTGATGCTGCATTAGTCGTATCAACTAAATCTGTATCAGATTCATTATCTTTCAATGGTAATAGAAGTGATGCTCCATATTCAGTATCATCTAAATCTGTATCAGAATCAAGTTGAGTTCCTTCCGGAATAGCTTCTTTGGGATCCAACTGCCTGTTTTGTGTTTTCCAAGATATTATATTCGGTATTCTTTGTGTATTTGCGGCATGCGCTCGAGGCACATGAGGGTCTCTCGCATATTCATCCCACGATATTCTATCATTCGGAATTTCTCCTATTTTAATTATATTATCTGGACAACAATTATTTAATAATTCTTCATTTATACCTTGATTTCTAAAACTATCATTTGTTAGTAAAGATGTAATACCAAACTCAGGGTGTGGTGAATAGGGATAAACAATTGACATTTTACTTTCAATGGGATGATTCAATATTACTTGAATTGGTAAATCCAATGGTATATTATCATATACTTCTTCTTCACCGTTCTTTTTTATATAATAAAGTTTAATTTTGGATCGCGTCTTATGGATATTTGGCCAAACTTTTTTAACCAGTCCATCAAACAACCCGCCGCCTGTAAACTGCAGCTTTTTAAGCTGCTTTTTTGAATACATTATTTATATAATTATATTAATTACCAAACATAAATGCGACATAACATTAAAAATCTTTAAAGTATTAATATGGCGAATGATCCAATATCCAGAAAAAAGAAAGGACTGTTCAAAAAGAAAAAAAAACAAACTTTGAAAAAACATCAAAATAAGAAGATGGGAGGTCAAATAATAAATTGGCGTTCGAATAGCTTATTTAAGAATATTAGTTCCCGTATAAAAAATAGTCTGTTAAATCATCAAAAAAGATTGTATTATAGTCTTAAAAATAATCAAATCACGAAACCTTTTGAAACAGTTCTAGGAATATCATTTGTAAATAAAATGTCTTTTACACCTGTCCCCCCTCCTGAATTAGAATTTATCACAATGGGTTCATATAATTCGGTATACAAGACACCTGATAGTAAGTATGCATATAGAATAAGTCGGGATCCTATAACAGCTGATAGTGAAGAGGCACATGAACTAATTTTGGAAATGCTATTAACCATTCGTCTTTCAAAACTAGGTATTTCTCCAAAAGTTATTGATGCTTTTTTTGTTAAGAATGACCTTATCTCGGGGGAAAATACACACGCAATAATGATAACAGATTTTTCAGAATATGGTTCTCTATCAGATTTTTTTGATTCACCAGAATGTACTTTTGAAATTATACCAAATTTAGTATCACAGTCTGTAGCATTATATAGAAAAATTATAAAAAATGATGTTTTTTGTATTGACGTTAAACCACCAAACATGCTTGTAACAGAATCATATAAGATTTACTTGATAGATTTTGGTGAGGATTTTTGTTCTTCAAAAGAATCAGAAATATACAATAAAGATTATATTTACAAATATGCTAAAAATCTTTGTAAATTATGGAAACCTTTATGTAATTCAGAACAAATACTTAAAAAAGGATTTTTTGGATTAAATATACTTCAAGTTGGACTCTATTCTATAAGAGATTTTACTATAAATAATACAGAAAATTCTTCTGAATATGCAAGGCAATTAGTATCAAATATATCTTTTACAAAAGAAGACATTGGAAGTATTATATTGTGTTCATATATCCCTATCAGTAATGAATGGAATGGGTATTTACTCCTAAAACATTACTTGCTCCCCAATGAGGAAAAGTTTCTTCACGGTAATCCTATTAGTGACGATCCTGTAACAGTTGTTATAGCTTCTTATTTATTATGTACACTTGGTATTAAGGATTGTATACAAATCTTAAGGACAATGTCAGATGGCGATGATATATTGCGAGTAGCCGATAATAAGGATTATCTGGTCTGGCCTCCGCAACAACGAGCAGCGCCTTCCGCACCGGCGGTCGAGGCAAAAAGAACGAACGCACGTAGGCGCGTACCTGCGCCACCGACGCCACCGCCGCCTACACAACCACCAGCCTCAATCCTCGAAGAACGACAAGAAGCACAATTAACTCCAAAATCAGCTAAATTAGCAGAAAAATTAGTTAGAAACGAGAAAAATAGAAGGGAGAATAATCGTTCTGGGCCGAAGCTGGGCACGGCGATGACCCCGCCACCATTACCTCCAAGACCAGTTGTAACACCACCAACGCGCGGGCCGCAAATGGTACCTCCACCGCTGCCACCTAGAAAACGAATTAACAACTAAAGAGGAATAGGTATGAGGCCTCGGGCCTCGGGAACGGACTCTGCATTTACATCTATGCAAAAACGCCATCGAACGTCTCCTTTAACAGTTCTATCATACGCTTCATTGATATAATTTGGTTTGCATATTTCAACATCACAATATAAATTATGAGTACCACAAAAATCTAACATTTCTTGTGTTTCTCGCATTCCCCCTATTAACGAACCACAAATCGATTTACGTTTCATTAATAAATCAAATGCATTTATTTCAAAAGGCTTTGATGGAGCTCCAAGTATAATAATTTTACCATTTACCTTTAATGTTCTTATATAATTACTTAAATCATGATTTGCACTAATTGTATCAATAATAATATCATTTTCTGGCGGCACCTCCGCCGCTGCGGTCGAGGTTGAGTCAATATAAAAGTCAGCCCCTAATTTGTTAAGAGCCTCTTCTTTCTTTGCAACACCACGAGAAAACACCGTTACAACACATCCAAAAGCTTTAGCGAATTTAACTGCCATTGACCCCAAACCACCTAGACCAGCAACACCAATACGCATTCCTTTCTTTACACCATAATATACAAATGGTGAATAAACTGTTATTCCTGCACATAATAAAGGTGGAGCGTTTTCTAACGGAATATTTTTTGGGATTAAACAAACAAATCTCTCATCACATACGATATCTTTTGAATATCCACCATAAGTTGGTTCACACTCCTCGGGATTTTCAGAATATCCTGGACAATGCGAAAATTTCATACGTGAATTATATGTTAATACCGCACCTTTTTCACAATAATTTTCTTGATCATTAGCACAAGAACTACAATTACGACAGGAATCAACCATACATCCAATACCAGCATGATCACCTACTTTGAATTTTGTTACATTTTTTCCAACAGCAGCAACTATTCCAGCAATTTCATGACCAGGTATCATTGGATATATTGCAGTTCCCCATTCACCATTTGCTTGATGAATATCAGAATGACAAATCCCTGCATACTTAATTGCAATATGAACATCATTATTTCCAACTGGGCGGCGATATATAAAATATTCTTCAAACTTATTTCCGGCTTTTCCAATAGCCCACGCCGTCGTCCGGAATGCATTCCTACTCATATAATAACTATTAATAGGGAAGTCTTTACTTTAGTTATCTAAATCACAACGATATGATTTGAAAAAAATAAATTTTAATAACGCAACACATTTTTCAAAAAATGTAGAGCATTTAACTGTTAGTAAATATATTAAATTTATTATTATTTTTGGTGGCAATGGTCGTGTAAAATTCGTTTCATTTTCAAGCTTTTGTCCACGGATAATTGTCTTAGACACATATTTTATTTTATAAATATTACCAATACGCCCACGTCCACTTTTTCTATCATTATAATGTGCTCCCCATGTACCACCCACAAGTGCCGCCATATATCCAATAACACTCCAAATATTAATTGCTATTGTACCATAATCAAGAAGTTTTATGCATTTTTCTATTATATATTCAGAATGTAATGAATCTGGAAATAATACACTACAAGACAAAGAACCGTGTAACTCTTTATTCGCAAAATCACATACCCTTTCCAAATAATCATCAGTATTGCCTTCTTCATAGTCAATTTCACCCTTAACTAAAACAGGACAAAACACTTCTTTATCAAAACAATAATTATTAAATGAAGAATTGCCATTTAATATTCCACAATCTATGAGTACAACATCGTTATTTCTTTCAGAAGTGCGTTTCATTATTGATGGATATGAAGTGATGCTATTATCAAAATTTTCCAAAAATTCAAAACAATTCTCTACTATTTCATTCTTCCTTTTAATACTTCCTGGATAATAAGCGGGTTCCGGTGTCTGTTTTTTCAACTCTTCATTTAAAGAAATACAAAATATTTCTTTTTGTTTCCAATGGCGAGGAATCAAAATAACTTGTGCACTCATACAATATGAACCACCACCAGAAATTTTAGCTATTACTATTTGTTTAACAGCGTTTTTTATTTCTTTATCGGTCCAATAACCAGGCATTATTATCCACGGTGTTGCACATCCAAGCTCAGCAGTAACATTTGTTTCGGATGACAATTCTTTTGTAATTGCTTTGTAAGTATTTTCACTACCTGTAAAATGGATATGTGAAACATGCGGATTTTTTATGAGTTCAGACTTCAGAGATGTGTCGTAAACCATATGCACTATGTTTTCAGAAATTAATGGTTCTAAAATAATTGAGTATGGTTCATACAAAAATGGTCGCAACGGATGGTGCTTCAAAAATACACATTCTTTATGTATAAATACCCTTTCAAAAACATCTATTATTGAAAGAAAATTCATATTTCCAGCACCTAATACTAAAGATACAGTACCCGGATTAGAACATTCATCATAAATATTTAATTCTTTTTCTGGAGTATTTATATCACATAACAATTCAATCTTAAGATTATCACAAAAAAATGGACCATATAAACTATATCTCCCATCAAGTATTTTTAGTTTTTGATTTGTTATTTTTCCATGCAAAAAAGTTGTTAACCATTTCTTCATAGTAGAACCCATTATTAGACGCATCATTGCGGATTTAGAACTATTTTCATACTTTTCTAATAAACAACTATCCTTTATCCAATCATCAACATAACTCCATTTATCACTTTCCACACTTTTGAGTACACGCATTGCCAATAATTTACGTTCTCTAATTTCTGATGATGAAAAAGTTAAATGTCTTTTTGATAATTTCTCCATTAATTTAATATTTTTAAATAAGCCTTAAGCACGCTTCTTGCGGCAGTGGCCAAGACGCACGCGCAATATCATATGATAAATAATTAATGATATCGGAATTGTAGAATCATAAATTAAATGTCCTCCATATTTTTTTATAAAACTATCACAATACATAGCTTCTATCAATCCAACAAAAGTAAGCGGCAAATGAACAATTACTGATTTAATATTATAATATTCATCCTTATCTGTAGAATTCAGTTCAGATATAGATGCAATTAACATGAGAATTGTCTGAACATAAGTAAAACTATAAGATTTAGAAATAAAAAAATTTAAAAGAATCGTATTCGTGAGTGCGGCACCGTGGAACGCGCTCGTGGTTCCATTTAAATATGCTGCTTTAATTAAATAAAACCAAAAATTATACATTACTAATATAGACATAATACGCTTAGGCTTTGTATCAAATGTGTAATAATAAGCGGTTTGGACAGCTGGTCGGGGTCGCAATGCATAATTTAAATGACCAAAACCATGCAAAAGAATTGCGGTTATATTTTCTTTGATTGGTTTCAATAATTTTGCATTATTTAGTTCTTCATTATGAACTTTTAAATATTTGTACATTAAATATAAAATACCAGCAAAGAATGTATCTGAATAAAAGGATAATGCGTGACTCTGATATAAGAAATGTTTATCCTTGTTAGATATACAAAATCCATCTTCAATAAATGATTTTGAAAATATATTATTTGAAAACATACCATATAAGAATATGAATTGCAAAAATATTACACTACTATGTATATAATCACCAAACCTCATAAATATGAATTATATATTTACCATTTATATATATTGTATAAATAATGGTAAAAACATTGAAAAGGAAAAAACAATTAAAAATTAGAAATACAAAACGTAGTAAACTTGGTGGTGTCGACGAGAAACTACTTAGTGCAGCGGAATTAGCTGCTAGACCACCTTTAAATAAGATTTCAGTTTCAGAAAATATGGATAAAGAGAAGGCAAAACTTATTAGATATAAAGCCAAACATAAAATTTTAGGGCATATACCGAAATTAGCAAGTCAGAATTTTGGTAAAACCGATTTAGTAAAAGAAGTTTCCAGAAACAAAGTAGAAACTTCTGAAAATAAATATTTCCAGCCAGAGGAAATATCTCAATTTCTTAGAAATAGATGGTATGCTATTGAAGCTGACGCGCTTAGCCAGGATAGAGAAAATGCAGAAAAGGCAGCATTAGATGCTGATAAAGCAGATGCCCAAAGAGTTTTTGTAACTACTTTAACAAAAAATATACCAAATATGAGTGATGAAGACATTGATAAATACTTAGAAATACTAATAAAAAAACCACAAAAAAACGATATTGATTCGCTTTATTGGCAACTAAAGAAATATAACCCTTCCCTATTATTACAACTAAAGAAGGAGAAAGAATTACGTAAAAATTTGACTGCACAAGTATTTAATCAATTAAATATTCTTCAAGATAGCGAATCATCAGACGCAGAGTCGCTCGCGACCCCGTCGTCTACGGTGACGACGTTCCCACTGCCGGTGGCCCCAGCATCCGCCGCGCGCCCGAAAAAGAAAAAGCAAAAAAAAACAAAGAAAGGAAAACGTGTAGTGCCGCACGTGCGCCGCGTCGAGAACGCGCAGGCTATCGAATTAGATGATACTATAAAAAAATCTGATGCTCGAAAAAAACGTGAAAATATGATTAGTAATTCCTATGCAGCAAAAGTACTTTCTAAACGATGGATTGTTGAAATGGAAATGGACATGAATATGATTCCAAGAGATAAACATTACTTAGTACTTGGAGATTTGCGTGAATCTGTTGTAAAAGAGCTTACGGGCGGGGAATTGAAAAATTGGATAATTATATTGGAAAATATGATGGTAAAAAGAATTATCAACGGTTGGTATAGACTTCGGAATGGGCGTAAAATTAATAATATAGATTTTGGTCCTACTGATAAAGAATATACCAAACAATTTTTGTTAAAAACAAAAAACGATCTACAGTCTATTATTAATAATATTTTGAGTAAAGATGCAAACAATGTAGTTTTTGACAATACAACCAACCAAGAGAGGTTCGTGAAGACAATTAAAAATCTTATTCGGGCTGATAAAATAAGATTTGTGAAAGATATTGGAGATTCAAGCAATACCCAATTAAAAGCACTTTCACTCAATTTAGGTACTTATATGATAGAATTATTTAA
>Ga0208410_1000454_pt1 | contig 23774 bp, 25 predicted proteins | sample ETN02SmetaG_3_FD_185787 | JGI IMG/M metagenome (GOLD analysis project Ga0208410, IMG submission 185787) | Marine microbial and viral communities from oxygen minimum zone, Eastern Pacific Ocean - ETNP2014F10-02SV257 (SPAdes) (version 2) | ecosystem: Environmental > Aquatic > Marine > Oceanic ... | reverse complement strand
CCTGCGATCTTCGCTTTGTAAGAGCGACGTCATAACCCCTAGACCACGGACCCCGGGAGGTCCGAGAGGCAATGCATTCAAATCCTCTATGGTGGTTATCACTGATTAGAGGGGCCTTCATTATGCCAATGTCTGAATTAATCCAGAGACTTGAAGCGGCAGGAGTCCATGTTGATGATTTAACTAGATTTGCAATGAAAAACGTGAATCCGGCTGACTTTACAGATTTTGATCTGGAGCCATTCTGGAATGATAGTCCGGTGCCATTTCTGTTTACGGGGTTTGGTGCAACAAGAACCATTTCTGCCCCGCACATGATAGTAACCCTTCTTCATCACCTTGAGGTTATTGAGGGCCAAGACATCATACTTATCGGATCTAAGGGCGGTTACCTGGCTGCGATAATAGACAGAATGGTTGGCAAATATGGTTCAGTGACGATTATTGAGCCGAACGAAGAGGTTAGGGAGTATACCGAAGATAGGCTGTGCAATCATCGTTCTTCCGGACTAATTAGAGTCCTCCGACCTCATGATTTGGAGAGTGGGGGTGAGAACTCAAAGAGTTTCGAAAGAGTTCTGATCACCGGTTCAGTTAGGGAAATTCCAGAAGCGATTGAGCATCTGGTAATTGATGGTGGGTTTGTACTAGGGCCATTTGGCGGCCCTGTCCACCAAAGGCTATTGAAAAAGGAAAGACAAGGCGGGGTTTGGTTTGACACTGATCTCGGAGGTGTAGTTTTTGGGCCAATGGATGTAAGAGAGGCCGAATATGGCCCCCTCGATCCGAGTTCCTTGGCAAACCATATCGAAGATGCCTTTGATCTCGTCGGAGGTCTTGTCGAAATAGAGGAAGTTACGGCTGAAAGAATTCAAGCCCTGATTATAGCACTTCGAGAAATGCCCAATGATCTTCCCTTCATTGATGAGGAGTCGACGGAGGATGAAATAATGGAGCACCCGGTGGTAGACTTGCTTATGTCCGAGATAGACTGGTTGGGGCCGCTTTGGCCAATTTTTAGCGAGTTTCTTTCGATCGATATTGCGAATCCCGGATCTGCGGAAGAAATGTCTGATTTCCTAGGCGGGCATGAGGACTTAGTTCCATGAATTATTGGAATTTGGAGAGTCATACTGCAGGTTGCAAAAGTCGGGAAAGTGGAACTGAAATGGGGGGAAGATGGTCTGAAAGCCTATGACGGCTGGTCTTGGGCTGGAAAAGCTCGCCCTGCAAACCGGCTTGTACAACTTCTTCCTTTGTAATCGACTCCCTGCCACAATTTGGCCATACTTCGAGTTCAACTGTATCATCACCCATGTAGTCAACTTGGACACAAGGGAGGCACTTGAGGTCCAATCTTAGTGCGACCTGATGTCGATGGTGCCCATCCAGGATGACGCCAGTATTCTTGTCAATTACCAGTGGTAGGACATAGGCGTTCCACCGATTCGTCATCTTCTCTAATTCATCGACCTTCTTTGGACGAGTTAACTCATGAGGTCGCAAGATTTCCATTGGCACTAAATCTACCTGCACAGACCTCGGAAGGGCCGTGGTTCAATATATCTGCTCCTCTGGAAGCAGTACCATGAGAGGGGGGCGCAGAGAAATTAGTCTCTCCATCCTTAGAGATGAAGACAGGTTTGTGATCGACATGCTGAGGGCTTCTGGAGAAGCATGGATTGTCGGAGGATGGGTGAGGGACTGTGTTTCTGGCCTTACTCAGGATCAAATCTCCGACATTGACATCGCAACTAATCTAAGGCCCGACGAGGTCAAGTCAATTTTCCCCCGATCGATAATGGTGGGAGAGAAGTATGGAACTGCCATAGTGAGGATAGACGGGTTTGGAAACGATGAGTATGAGTGCGAAGTAACAACTCTCAGAGAGGATGGTGGTTATTCGGACGGAAGGAGGCCGGAAAACGTCATCTTTGGTCAAAAAATAGAGGATGACCTAGAAAGAAGAGATTTCACCATTAATGCAATGGCGATAGAAATCGGCAAGGAATTGGTTGGGGATGACGAACCCGTTGGAAATTTATTGGATTTCCATGAGGGGGAGGCAGACTTGGCGTCTGGAATTCTGAGAGCTGTTGGAGATGCCGAGAAGAGGCTTGGTGAAGACGGTCTGAGGGTGCTTAGGGCTTTCAGGTTCCTAGAGAGTGGAGAAAATGGCCTCAGGGAACTTGATCCTGGGCTCAGCAATGCGATTTCATCAAATCTAGAAATGCTGAAAAGTGTCTCGAAAGAGAGAATATGGGTCGAGATGGGGAAGATTCTGACTGGGCGTCACTCAAAGGAGATTATCGAAATGATGCATGAACATGGAGTTCTGAACAAAATTCTCCCGGGATTATCCGTAAACCTCGAGATTATCCACTCCAGTGACTGCCTGGTTAATCTGGCATTGATATGCAGTTCTGAAAAGTCGGATGGAACGGAGTTATCGGCTAAACTGGCAAAGGAACTGAGGCTCTCCAGAAACGAAGCTTCCATACTCTCCCTTCTGCATGATCTCAGAAACACAGAACTGGACCACTCTGCCAAAAGTGTCAGAAGATTCATAGCCACGATTTCTGAACCAAACAGAACTAGGTGCCTGGACTATCTTGCCGGTGCAGGAGTGAAAACAGGGAGTTTCGAGGACTGCTACCTAAGTGTTGGTGATTTACGTGCAGGAAAAAAGCCATTGATCGATGGGAATATGCTATCTAACCTCACTGGCATAGAGCCTGGGAGAAAACTTGGGAGGTTGAAAGACTGGTTGCACCGAATTCAAGTGGAAGAGGACATTGGGGACAGAGAATCACTAGTCGCCAAATTGGGCGAAATAGGATGGGAAGATTCGGAATTCGAGGACTGGCCCGTCCTAATTTGGCCTTGAATCAGATTTCGTTTAGGTAATCGATATACTCTGATTGGTCCAGATACATGTCCTCATCCCAGTCGTGAGGCTTCACGATCATGCACCAACCATCTTGGTAAGCCTCTTCGTTTACAAGGTCTGGATTATCTTCCACGTCACCGTTGAGTTCAATTATCTTGCAAGGGAATGGCGCATTAATAAGGACCCTATCTTCACTAGTCCTGATTGTAATCATCAAATCATCTACATCCAATTCATCCCCTCTTGAAAGTAGTGCAGGAGGTGCATCATCGTCGTTTTGAGATTCGCCATCGCCGACATCAACCTGGAATTCACTATCGTCCTCTGGCTTAGAAAGAACTACTCTCACAATATCCCCATACTCAGCCCTAATGAATTCACTAATTCCAATCTTTACAGTCATTTCATCGTCGTCATCATCAAGCAACTGAATCCAAAGGTGATCCAGTGTATATTTCCTGTCATGGGCTATGCTAAATTCGAAATAATCGCCGCTATTCATCTGATATCGTCCGGCCGCGGGACAGTTTCCAATTTGAACTATTCGATTGAAAAGAAAATTCTCGATTCAGAGAGATTAACAATATCTTCTTCATCGGGGACATCGAGAACATGGATTTTGAAGAGACTGATGAGCAGAGCATGATTCGAGAGATGGTTAGGGCCTTCGCAGAAGAGACGTTGGCTCCAACATGCCTCGATAGGGACAAGGAACAGCGTGCACCGATCGAAGAATGGTTAGAATTCTGCGAAAATACTGGCCTCCAAGGCGTCACAATTCCTGATAATTATGGAGGTAGCGAGGTAGATGCTGTTTCTGAGGCGATAATAGTCGAAGAGTTAGCAAGAGTTGACCCCTCTTTCTCGGTGATGTACTGCGTCCATGTCGGGCTATGCTCAATGACCATATCTTTGCATGGAAGTGAGGATCAGAAGGAGAGGTATCTTCCCCGACTGGCTGGGAAAGAAATAGGGGCATACTCACTTTCAGAGGCCGGTGCGGGCACCGATGCGGCCGCACTTGGTTGTAAGGCAAAAGTCAGCGAAGATGGGACGCATTACTTATTGAACGGCGAGAAGATGTGGGTAACTAACGGCTCTAGTGCGGACATCTACGTTCTATTCGCAAAGGATGTCGATCATCCAGACTACGGAAAGAAGAAGCACGGCGGAACAACTGCATTCATAGTTGAGAAATCTTTCGAGGGATTTTCCGTTGGCAAGAAAGAAGACAAATTGGGCATTCGTTCCAGCGATACTTGCTCATTAGTACTAGATGACTGCAGAGTACCCATTGAGAATGTACTCAAAGGTCCCGGGGAAGGTTTTCCAATTGCGATGAATGCGTTGGACAACTCTAGGATTGGAATTGCTGCTCAAGCTCTTGGAATTGCCCAGGGTTCCTTTGAGGCGGCTCTAAACTATGCACACGAGAGAGTGGCTTTCGGCAAACCAATAGCTCATCACCAGAGTGTCGGAAATTATCTGGCGGACATGGCAACGAGAACAACTGCTGCAAGACTGATGGTCTACAAAGCCGCATTGGCAAAAGAAAGGCATTACGGTGAAGGAGCCCCTCGCCATACCAAGGATGCAAGCATGGCAAAGCTGTTTGCTGGCGACACCGCGATGTGGGTTTCTGAAAGGGCGGTCCAAGTCCTAGGTGGCTATGGCTACACGACTGATTTCCCCGTTGAGAGGTTCTTCAGAGATGCAAAGATTACTCAAATATACGAGGGTACACAAGAAGTTCAGAGGATTGTCATCAATAGATCAATTTCCCCGGAGTAGTGTTGACTCGGTGTTCCCAATAGAGAAAGTCAGAAGTTGCTTCCCATCACTGGGCAGAATTGTTGGCGAGAGAGAAGCGGTTTTCTTCGATGGCCCAGGAGGTAGTCAGGTCCCCTCTTCGGTTACCGATGCGATGAGTGAATACTTGTTGAGGCACAATGCCAATACTGGAATGAGTTTTGCAACATCATTAGAGACTGATGAGTTGATTTCCGAGGTACTGCAGGCATGTGCCGATTTCATAGGTTGCAATGATCCAACGGAAATTGTATTTGGCCAGAATATGACAAGTCTGAACTTCCAACTGGCCAGTGCCCTGAGCAGGACTTGGAAGGAAGGGGACGAGGTCGTGGTTACCAGGCTGGACCATGATGGAAATGTAGGCCCGTGGTCTCTAGCAGCAGAGTGGTCCGGGGCAACACTACGAAAGATTGGAGTTAATCGGGAAGACTGCACTTTGGATATGGAATCAGCAAATGAGGTTATCACAGAAAGAACTGTCTTGGTGGCAATTGGTGCTGCTTCCAATCTCTCTGGGACAATCAATGATATTGCGAAAATCGTAGAAATTGCACATGAAGTAGGTGCTGAGGTAGTCGTTGATGCCGTCCATTTCGCACCACACTCACTAATTGACGTCTCAGAGATTGGGTGTGATTTCCTTCTTTGTTCCCCATACAAGTTCTTCGGACCCCATCAGGGGCTACTGTGGGGGAAGAGGGATCGTATGAAGGAACTACCTGTAGCAAAGTTGAGGGTTGCCACAGAGGAGTTGCCATTCAGATGGATGACTGGGACTCAGAGTCATGAGGGCATGGCGGGCACCATGGCCGCAATCGAACATATCGCATGGATCGGGAGGCAGGTAAGTGGGAATCCCCATCTGAGTAGAAGGGATGCTCTGATAGAGGCATATGGTGCTATCGAGGAATACGAGCGTGGGCTTTGCCTGCGGATGCTAGAAGGCCTAGGTCAGATTGAGGGCGTTAAGGTATGGGGAATTACTGAACCAAACAGGGTATCAGAGAGGGCTCCGACCATTTCATTTACCCATCCTTCGATGTGTGCAAAGGAAATTGCGGAAAAATTGGCAGAAAGGGGCGTTTTTGTCTGGGCTGGGAACTTCTACGCTCTAGAGCTGACAGAAGCCCTTGGGCTGGAACCGGAGGGTGTGCTGAGAGCAGGAGTTCTGCACTACAACTCAATGGAGGAGGTGGATTTCTTCGTTGATTCTGTTGCAGAAATACTTCGCTAATCACTCAATCCACTGATATCTTCTCTGCCCTTCCAAGTCCCCTTCCAGGCCTACGCTGACCAAGGCGAACTCGGTACTGGGCTTGACAACAGAACGCTTCCTCTTCCCCTTGTGCAATGCTTCGTAGACTGTCTTATTGATGGCGTGCCGCGTTGATAGGCGCTCAAAGAGGTGGAATCGGGAGGCTATCTCCTTCCACCCTGGTTGGACTATTCCTTCGAAAACCTTGGCCTTTGCACCTGAACCATATCCACAGAGGCCGATCCTATTGGATTCAATCTCTGCATTCTCCAGGTAGTCCGATTCCATTGCTGACATCAATGCCAGGAAGATAGATCCGGTGTATTGGTTCCCGATTAGACTTGAAGCTCTTTGGGTCTTCTCAATCCTCTGATCGACGAAGACGCGGAACTCCTCGGTCTTAGAAATGAGTCTGCGATATGCGTCGTTTGCTTTCTCGAATTCCTCAATACCTTGCGGGGTGTCTGGATAATCCGAGGGCATTGGCTCCGACCCAATCTCTTCAACAATCTTCGACCACATCGGGAGTTCGCGTCTATCGTGGCGAAATACGTCAGGAAACATCCTCTTACCTTGGAAGGCATATGGCAGATGGACGATAATGCGGCTCCATTGATTCGTCAGAATTTCATCGGAGACAGGGTCGTATCTCCCCTCATCTATTGCCTTCTTACGGAAATCGATGAAAGCATGCTTTACCGATTCTGAATAGCATCGGTTGGAGAACTGTCCATCGAAAACTGGGGTATCTTTGTGAATCATTATCTTCTCATTCTCAAATATCACTTCGTTCTTCTTCTTGGAGCGAGGCAGTAGTTTGAGGATCTTTTCAGCTAGATTTGACGTAATCCTTGCTCCGGACTCCTCTGCTAGTTCTAGTACGTTCTCCACCACGGTTCTTGTTTCGACCTCCCTCCGGGGTTTGAAGAAATCATGAACAGGCATTGTGGAGACTCCCCAGATATCTGGAATTGCCAACAACCGGGGATTATGGCGAATCAGTATCGCCCCGCCTCCGGCGCCCTGGGTGTACTCTCCAGATGAACCGAGGTCGTACTTTGCATTATCAGCGAAAACAACAATTCCAATTCTGTTTCTCTCCTCGCCCCCCCTAGCCACCCAGTCGAGGGTATTGTGCATTGCATCGACAGCTCCAATGCAAGCGAATGTCATATCAACAACGTCGCAGTTCCGGAAGCATTTCTCACCGAACTTCGAAGAGTACCGCTGTTCCAGCATATCCATGATGTAGGTTGCAGTAGGTTTTGCCCCATCAAGGGCCGATTCGGTACCAAGGTAAATTCGGCCTATTGACGAGGGGTCTAGAGAATTCCTGTCTATCAGCCTGGAAACAGCGTTTGCACCCATAGTTGCGGTGTCTTCGTGGACATCCGGTATTGCCATAGCCTCCAGTCCCAAACCCTTGCTAAGTTTCCCATAGTCCGCCCCTCTGAATTCGGCGAAATCCTGCATGGCAAAGTAGAGCCTTGGGAAGTGCAAGGCGATGTCATCAATTCCCACCTCTGACACGTTAATTCCTGCCTTTCGGATTTGGCCTACATTATCATACCTGTGGAACAACGAACTACTAGTTGCGCATTAGGCTTGAAACTAGTTCCCACCGGCGATTTTGTTGATTGAATCCAGAAGTTCCTTTTTATCCGAGAAATAGTCAGAAATTGGCGATAAGACTTCTGAGAGTCCATCGGCGACTGCCATCTTGGCATCCAATGGGTGAATTGTTCCATCTGAGACTGCTTCGATAAACGACTGTGCATCTTCCCATTCCGAAACCTCACCATACTTCGGGTCTGGAGACACGGTAATCTTGCCAATTTTGGGGATAACCACATATCTTGAGATTTCGAAGATTGGAGAGTTTTGGTTCCCGACCTCGAGGAAGGCCTTCCTCATCTTGGTCCTAATTGCATCCGGGCCATCATCCAGCAAAAGTGCATTTCCTGGGTCTGATTTGGACATTTTGTGGTCGAAGGAATCCATCCTCCCCCCTGGGCCCTTGAGTCCGGATAGCATAGGAGTATGGATGCAAGTTGGCTTTGTCCAGTGGTTTTTCTCAGCTACCTCTCGCATGTACATGTGTGCCTTCCTCTGATCCATCCCCCCAAATGCCACGTCGACACCCAACTCGAAGATGTCTGCGGCCTGTAGGGCAGGGTAGTAGAATGCTGCTAGATCGTGATCTGAAGAATCCTCGTCTCGACCCATGATGCTGAATGTTCTGCGAACTCTGGAAAGGCTCATGTTCTTTGAGCACCTTAGCACTCTTTCCCAGTACCTTCCCGAATCCATGACCTCAGACGCACGAATGAATTGAATCTCCCCCGGGCCCTTTCCTTCGATTGGGCTTCCGAGAATCGCCCTAAACATCTCAGACATGTATTCGGATGCTATCGCAATCTTCTCCATATCCCTACCAAACTTGTCGTTCACCCATGCATGCCAATCTGCGAGCAAGATGATGACATTCACCCCCTCGTCAATCAGGTTCCTGATAGTGTCGGCAAGAATCATCCAACCGAGATGAGCCTTGCCACTCGGCTCCAAGCCGACATAAGCTACCAATTCGCTATCACCAGAGTGACTTGGCCCGCCAGAAAGTACGGATTCCACATGTTCAATGCCAACGACCTCTTGGCATCCGGAGAACATCCTCTCGATTCGGTCTCGGGATTCCGAGTCTATTTCTGGAAGAGTCCCATCAGACATTTTGACACCTAGGTGAACAGTTTGTTGAGTTTCTCGCCCCTGCCCGCTGCCTTAGTGTTGTCATTGGCATCGAGAAGAGTTTCGATCTCGGAAATGAGGGATTCTGCCTGTTCTTTCTTGTCCTCTGAAATACTTTCTGACATCTCCATGAAATGCTTTGCTGCGGATATTGCTGACTTTGCCTTTGATGCCTTCTTTGCCCACTCCTTCGCCTTATCCCCTCGTTGTTTGGAATTGTAACCAGTGGCCTTGTCGAGGAATTCAGTCCACCTCTTCCTATCTTCCATGGCAGACTTCATCGCTTCTTTATCTTCGAAGTCTGGCGGGACATTGGTAACATCAACAATCATAGCCCCGTTTTCATACTTGGCTCCAATAAATGTCATTACCCCATGAGATGCCTCGAAAGATGAGTCTGAGGTGCTTTCTACCTTCTCGAAGAACTCCTCTGCAAGAGCAGCAAGACCTCCGCTGCCTTCTACTTCCTTGATTAATCCCCTACGAACGTCGAATCGTTCCATGCCCCTCCGAACTAACAGGGTCTCTTGAATACTGCCGACCCAGAACAATTTTCTGTACTAGTACAAGTGCTAAACGAGCACATGGTTTCCGATACTCGTGACCAGGGGTGCTTTTCTAGCAATAATGGCAGTAGTTGTACTGCTATTTTCATCGGGTTCAGCAGCACAGTCAATAGTCAGAATGGAAAATATCGTGATTCTAGATGAGGCTGATCTTGGCATAGAAGGGGCGGTAACTTCGCCAGATGGGGAGGTTATTTTGGCCCATGGAGCTGAATCCTCGATTTTCGCAATTGACTCCAAAAATCCAAGCGACAATTCGAGGGTTGATTTTTCTGGGAGTGAAACCTTACTTGACGCTTCATTCCACCCGAGTGGCAATACTGCTCTTCTGGTTGGCGAAGAAGGTTCGGTATTGAGATATATTTCCACCAACAGCACCATCGAGAACTCAGGTAGTGCTTCGACGTTTGGCAGTACTGATCTAAAGTCGGTATCTTGGAATGCTGATGGAAGTTGGGCCTACGTTGGCGGGGAAGGAGGTTGGATCTGGAGATTCAGAGGTCTTGAGAGCGGGGGTGTGGAGGCAGTGCCCCTCGAAAATAGAGGAGAAAGTGATGTTAATGCAATTTCTTGTCTTAGAGGATACAACATCTGCATAGTTTCATCCAGTGTGGATGGAATTGGAATAATAGACCAAGAACACAATTTATTCTGGATCGGGGGTTATGGCAATCCTTGGATCGACGTCGCTTGCCCCTCCAGCCTAGTCATGGCATGCGTCGTAATATCCTCTGACTTGACGATTGCCAGGATTTGGATAAATACCGAAGAGCCGTCGAAAACTATCATTTTTGAAAATGATATCGTACAATTGCAGGGATTTGAGGGAGTAATGACTGGAATAAGCATCCAGACTGATGGTCATTCCCTGATCTCATTGGCTCCCTATGGATTAATTGAGCATGATCTAGGGGTAAGTAAATCGTTCCACTGGTTGGATAACTCTGATGCGATGGTTTTCGACACTTCCATCTCCGGGCAACGGATTGTTTCGACATGGGGCACTGGAGAATTTGAGGGTTGGATTATTACCGACAGGGGAGCCATAGTGTCATTCACATCAGATACTCAAGAAACAAGCGGTTCAATGCTTGAAATCTGGGTAGGGATAATCATTCTCGGAGGAACTACCTTGACAATCGTCTCCCTACTCACTAGTTCTTCACCCAGACTCAGCAGATGGATGACGAAACTGATCGGAAGCGAAGAAGAACGAAAAAGTGTGATTAGGGAAGAAAGGCGTGTTTCAAGGAAAAAAGGACGAGCATAAATTCATGTGCGAACCTGCTCGCGAGGGGCTGAGAACATGGCATACGAGGCGTTAGACTTCTACGACATCGATTCCTTGCTAACCGAGGAAGAGAGGATGGTGAGAGACATGGTACGAGACTGGGTGGAAGAAAGGGTCCTGCCGAATATTGAGGATGCATGCAGAGATGGGGTCTTCCCCGACGAATGGAGGGCAGAAATTGGAGAGATGGGGATTCTCGGTGCTCCTTTGAAAGGATATGGTTGCCCCGGACTATCTTACATTGCATATGGCCTAATTTGTCAAGAGTTGGAGCGTGGGGATAGCGGTGTTCGCTCATTCGCTAGCGTACAAGGTTCTCTCGCGATGTATCCAATTTGGGACTTCGGGAGCGAGGATCAGAAGGAGAAGTATTTGCCAGGAATGGCAAAGGGAGACTTGGTTGGATGTTTCGGACTCACTGAGCCAGATTACGGGTCCAACCCCGGAGACATGATCACTCGTGCTGAGGACAAGGGGGATCACTTCCTCCTAAATGGGGCCAAGATGTGGATCACAAATGGGACAATTGCGGATTTGGCAGTAGTTTGGGCCAAGCTCGATGGAGACATCCGTGGTTTCATCGTTGAGAAGGATGATGAGGGCTTCAGTGCCCCGGAAATGAAGGGGAAGCACTCGCTCAAAGCTAGTGTTACCAGTGAGTTGGTTTTCCAAGACTGCAAAATTCCCAAGGACAGGCTTTTGCCAGGAGTTAGGGGGCTAAGAGGGCCATTCAGCTGCCTAAATAATGCCAGATATGGGATATCTTGGGGGGCTGTCGGGGCTGCTCAATCATGCTTCAACTCTGCGAGAGAGTATGCTCTGAGTAGAATTCAATTTGGGCACCCTATCGCTTCATTCCAACTAGTTCAGAATAAGCTATCGTGGATGCTTAGAGAGATAACCAAGGGGCAACTACTTGCCTATCACATCGGGAAGAAGAAGGACGATGGCAGTTGGATTCCAGAGCAAATCTCCCTGGCCAAGATGAATAATGTGGACATGGCTCTTGAGATCGCACGAATGTCCAGGGACATACATGGCGCCAATGGTATACTGGATGAGTATCCCGTGATGAGGCACATGGCGAATCTAGAATCAGTGAAGACATATGAGGGCACGCATGACATCCATAACCTGATACTAGGCAGGCACATCACAGGCATTCAGTCGTTCACAAGAGAGCCTTAACGCCCAGAGTCTATCGTCCCAATATTGAAAGAGCCTCCTCCGACCCCATTAACCGGGCATCATATGGGAGTGGCGGTTCTTCTGAAACAGGTCCCGGATACCACGTCCAAGATTAGCATCAGCAGTGGGAGGGTGGATGAGTCCTCAGTAACGAAGTGGTCCATTAGTCCGTACGACGAGTATGCACTCGAGAATGCTATCAAATTGAAAGAGGGTGGCTATGGCGATGTTGTAGCGATAACGTGCGGCCCCCCTAGGGCTTCGAAGTGCCTCACAGAGGCTGCAGCAGTTGGTGCGGACCGGTTGATCCACATAGTAACTGATTCATCATTGGACAGCATACAAATCCAATCTATACTGTCAGCAGCGGTAAAGGAATCTGAGTGTGAAATAGTGATGTGCGGCAAGCAAGCCGCAGACACCAACAGCGGCTCCACTGGACCGGGTTTGTCTAGTTCTTTGGGATACTCCTTCGTAGGGGCGGCAACGAGGGTCTCAATGGAAGGAGGTGCGGTTAGTGCTACTCGTCTAGGTCCCTCGGGCCCAGAAGAGGTAGAAGTAAGGGTTCCCTGTGTTTTTACATTTGACAAGGGAGACTCAGAACTAAGGCGTCCTAATGTCAGAGGAATTATGATGGCAAAAAAGAAGCAAATAGATACTCTAACACCGGAAGATTTGGGAGTTGATGCGAGTATTTCAAAGGTCATTATCGAATCCCATTCTTCACCACCAGAGAAGCAGCCGGGGCAGAAATTCGTTGGTTCTGAATCGGTTCCCGAGGTGGTTAACAAGTTGAGGGAAGAAGCGAACGTGATCTAAAGGTGAGAGAATGGTTACAACAGTTATCTCAGAATCTAGCAACGGATCCTTGCACCCAGTCTCAGCGCAGATAGTAGGGGCTGCGGCCTCGCTAGGCGAAGCAATAACCGTCGTTTGCCCGGGCGGCTTTGGTTCCTCAGAAGCTGCTCAGATTTCTGGGGTTGCAAAGGTCATCTCTGTAGAGGGTGAATGCTTCGAAAATTACGACTGCTTGGCTTGGTCAAAGGCTCTGTCGCCCTTAGTTGACGGAGACCTGATTCTCTCTTCTTCGTCCGCAATTGGCAGAGAGTTGATTGCCTCGATAGCAGCAGCAAAGGGGATTCCGGTCGTGCAAGATGTGACCGGGCTAACCAGCGGCTTTTTGGCGACAAGGTCGATTTTCTCAGGGAAGGCAATTGAGGAAGTGAGCATTTCAGCACCCTGTGCTATCAGCCTAAGGGCAAATTCGTTCGAATCTGCAGGGAGCGGAGGTAGTGCGGAAATCACTACGATTGATGTCAGCCAGGAAGTTTCCGTTGCAGTAAAACAAGCACTGGCGAAGGCGAGCGAGAGACTAGATGTTTCCGAGGCAGATATTATCATTTCAGGAGGGAGGGGGATGGGGGATCCTGCAAACTTCTCCCATCTTAACGAAATTGCTGACTTGCTTGGGGCTGCTGTTGGAGCGAGCAGGGCTGCCGTGGATACCTGGGACGATATCCCACACAGCATGCAAGTTGGCCAGACTGGGAAAACTGTAACTCCGAACCTATACATCGCAGTTGGCATTAGTGGCGCGATACAGCACCTAGCTGGAATGCGTTCGAGCAAGTTCATCCTAGCAATAAACAAGGATCCAGAGGCTCCAATCTTTGGTGTCGCGGATTACGGCATTGTTTCCACTTGGGAAGATGCCCTTCCGTCGTTAAAGGAACATCTGACAGAACTACTGTCAAACTGATGCCTGTTCCTTCTCAGAATCGGACCTGGTTTTGCTTATTCTGTTGAGGTACTCCTCGGTAACCCCTCCAGTAACGTATATCCCATTGAAGCAAGAGCAATCGAAATCGGCCGGAGATTCTTCACCTGCGCCAGTGCATGACTCAACGAGATCCCCTAGTTCCTGGTAGATCAGCCAATCGGCCCCTATAGAATCACGGATCTCATCGTTTGTCTTTCCATAGGCGACGTATTCCTCTCTTGCTGGCATATCAATGCCGTACACATTAGGATGAATGATCGGAGGGGATGAAGAAGCGAATAGAACTCTTGATGCGCCGGCATCTCTGGCCATCTGCACTATCCTTCTAGATGTGTTTCCCCTGACTATGCTGTCATCTACAATTAGCACCGTCTTCCCTTCAAACTCCTCATCGATTGTGTTCAGTTTCTTCCTCACTGAGTCCTTTCTTATCTTCTGCCCGGGCATAATGAAAGTCCTTCCAATGTAGCGATTCTTAACAAAACCCTCTCGATAAGGTATGCCCAATGCACTAGAAAGACCCAGTGCTGCAATTCTTCCGCTATCTGGGACTGGTATCACCGCATCGATTTCATCAACCTGAAAGTCGTTTGCAATCTTCTTTGCAAGTGATTCCCCCATCCTTAGCCTTGCCTTGTGGACTGAAATGCCATCAATTACAGAGTCCGGTCTAGCGAAGTATACGTGCTCGAAGACGCATGGAGTGTGGGTGACCTTTGGATGGCAAACCTTTGAGGCAACTCTTCCATCAATTCTGACGATAACAGCCTCTCCGGGTTCTACATCCCTATCCATTTCGAATCCAAGTGACTGACAAACGACACTTTCTGAAGACACTAGCCTCTCCGTGAAGTTTCCGGCATCCCTTTTCCCCATGAATAGTGGGCGAATTCCATTGGGATCCCTAAATGCAACCATGCCCCAGCCCGTAATCAGACACACTACACTGTAGCTTCCTTCGATCCTGAGATGGGTCCTCTCTACTGCTCTGAAAATATCGTCATCGGCCAGAGCTTCCAACCCCCCTGGGCGTCCATCTACTGATCTCTGAATTTCTGCCGCGAAAAGGTTGAGCAGTGCCTCTGAATCAGAACTAGTGTTAATTCTTCGATGATCGTATTCCAAGAGGCTTGAAATTATGTCAGGGGTATTGTTCAAATTTCCATTGTGTGCTAGGCTGACTCCAAATGGAGTATTTGTGTAGAATGGTTGTGCCTCTGCGGAAGAGTTTGACCCTGCAGTTGGGTACCTCACGTGCCCAATGCCCATTGAACCGAGCAATTTCTCCATATGTCGCTCAAGAAAGACATCTCGCACCAATCCATTTGCTCTGCGATGACAGATATTATCAGAATCGCTGGTGACTATTCCAGCTGCATCTTGGCCCCTGTGCTGTAAAACAATGAGGCCGTCATAGACAGAAGTGGCGACTTGAGTTCCCGGGGAGCCAACTATTCCGATGATTCCGCACATCGGCTATCATTCTCGGGTATGCAAACAAGACTTAGGCGTTTCCGGCTTGCATCACTTCTTCTGAGACATGGACCTATTGCGCTTATTCCACCTGAACTTCCGAAGTCTGGCCGTATCCCCATAACCGCAACTTGCGCATTGTCCCTTTTGCTTGTGATAGGAGTGGCGGCCACACCTCCTGCACCTGATATGAGTGGATTTCTGCCTCTTGCCCATGCTCGGTGTTCCTTTTGACATGCGTTTCACCCTACTAAGACGACGCGTCCACCGACCGATTTGTTAAGAGGCTTATCCTGAGCAATAGCAACGTAGATACTGCCAAAAAGATGGGCAATAGTTCGAGAAAACCAATAATTGCTGAGTTTATTGCTATTTCAAAGGACTCATAATTGCTGTAATTTGTTTGATTGCCGGCCAAATAGGCAGCAGCGGCCCCGGTAGCAATTGCTGACGAAAATGCGAATGAACGATTGTATGGGTTGTAAGTAGAGGCAAAATGGATTAATGCCAAGGAAGAGAAAATAATGACTCCACCCAAAAATAGCGTTATGGCTTCCGAGATTCCAATGCCCATGCTAATCACCTCCCAAACGCCTTTCGAGAATCGTCCTCACAAGCATCTCTTCATCTTTCGAGAGTGGTTCTGACTCCTTCTTTAGACCGGATGATCTCTCAGCCAGGTATGTTCCAATGATTATCGTAATTAGACTTGCTAGAAGTCCTAAAGTCACCAAAGACCCTCTAGCAAAAACCAACAATGAAAATGTATCTTTCTCGGAAAGAAGAATCAGCCACGATCCTATGACCAAAAGCCATCCAGAAACAAGTCCTGGAATACTTAGCCCCCCATACGTAGAAGAATTACGAAGAATGATTGCCGTGCCGAATACAAATGGCGTGATGATGAGTGTCGATTGTTGAATCAAGGCATGTAGTTCAATTCCCCTTTCACTTAATTCATCTGGCAGCATAATTAGGCTGACAAATCCCAAAACCATCAATGGAAAACCAAATCTGCTCCTCTCAAAGGAGGGTCCCATGCGATGGAAGCTATTGCCAATAGCCATGATTATGAATGAGAGCCAGATTACACTCTCGCCTCCGAACATGAATCGCGGGCAATGACTAGATTCTTGTTTTTTTCTCGGATGTGGTTCAGGCATCTGGTTGAATCACTCGACTAGATTCATATACGGGCCATCGGTGGCTCGCGGCGCACAAGAAGCAAGGTGGGGTGTAAATGGTCAAGATGCCGAGGAAAATTATGCGTTACAGCCCCTATGCTGGAAAGCATACCGAGCACACTGTAGAGAGAGTCAAGAAGAGAAGGGCCAGCGAGCTGAAATGGGGCCAGAGGAGGTTCAGGAGAGTCACTTCTGGGTATCGAGGATTCCCAAGACCCAAGCCCTCTGGAGAAAAACCCACAAAGAGGGTAAACCTAGTTTTCAGGTGTACTGAAACTGGTAAAGCCCATTCCCCAAAGGGAAAGAGAGCAAGAAAATTCGAACTTGTGGATAACTGAGGTGAACTATTGGCTGGAAAATTCCTAAGAGTGAGTTGCAAAGACTGTGGGAACGAGGCCACCCTTTTCGATAGGGCATCGTCGGTTGTCGCATGTCCAATATGCGGATCGACCCTTGCAGAACCTGCTGGCGGCCTTGCCAACCTAATCGGATGCACAGTGGTCGAGGTTCTGAACTAGAGGGGCTACATCTTGGCTGATTTAGCAAGCGAATGGCCTGAAGAAGGAGACTTGGTCGTTTGCTCAGTTAAGAGCGTAAAAGAGAACGGCGCATATCTGAACTTAGATTCGTACCCAGAAAGGGAAGGTTTCGTATTCATTGGGGAAATCGCAACCGGATGGGTTAGGAACATCAGGGCGCATGTTAGAGAGGGCCAGAGAGTTGTGGCCAAGGTAATCGGGATAAAGAAAGAGAGGGATAGCGTCACCCTGTCGATAAAATCGGTTTCTGAGGAGCGGAGAAGGGATGCGCTTCAGTCCTGGAAGAACGAGCAGCGAGCATCTCAGATAATGAGAGTGGCAGCAGAGAGGATTGGATGGGACGAAGGTAAGACATCTGCGGTTTCGGATGAGATGAAGGAGTCTTTTGGATCCCTCTACGGGGCACTAGAGGAGTGTGCGATCACAGAAAGTTCCCTGGAGGATGCTGGATTCAAGGGGGATTGGATAGCTGTTGTCACAGAACTTGCGATTGAGAATATTGTTCCGCCATTTGTCGAAATTAGAGGCTTGTTTGAGATTGAGGTATGGGGTCCAGAGGGGGTGGAGGCAATTAGCGCTGCCCTACAAGCCGCGGAAGATTGCGCGGAGGGGGAGGAGGAAGTCACCCTCACTTGCCACTATGATGGCGCGCCTAACTATAGGGTGGACATCAAGGCACCCGATTACCCCTCAGCTGAGGCGGTCTGGGAGGCCGCCCAAGAGGCCGCTTCCGAGAAGATCGGGTCCGTCGAAGGCTCAATTGCCATTGAACGTCTTTGATAGGTCCGATTTGGGAAGATACTTCATGAACCTCATCGAGTGGCTCGACCTCACTCATGGCTAGATCTAGACTTCAACGCTGCACAAAGTGCAAATCATTTGGCCTCGGTACGGAATGTAAGAAGTGCGGGGGGAAGATGGAGTCAGCAACAGCTCTGAAGTTCTCCCCGGAAGACCCCCAAGGAGCAAGGAGGAGGAAAAGGCAGGATGCTGGCAGCGAGGAATGGGTGAAATCACTTCCTAGTCCAAGGAAGGATGATGAGTCGTGAATAGAACCAGAATTCATTGGTTCGAGGGAGAATGCCTTCCCGAGCACTCAATGGTTCTAGAAGCGGTACCAGGCGTAGGAAACGTTGGGAAGATCCTGGTTGATGGATTGATTGAGAAGCACCCTTCAAGAACCATAGGGTGGGTCCTACACCCTGACTTCCCCCCTCACGCAACAATGTCTAACGAGGGGCTGATTGGTCCGCCGAGATTGGACATCAAAGTCGTAATTCTGCCCAATGGGGAGAACATATGCATAATCACGGGAGTAATGCAGCCAATGACTGCCTCTGGGCAGTACGAAGTAGCGGAGGCCATTCTTGGTTTAATGAGCAATTCAGATTCTAGTCGTTTACTCGTGTTGGCAGGATTAGCCGCGAAACCTGACAGTAGGTCGGTTTTCGTGGTCTGCTCCGACAAAAAATTTCGCAAGACCCTAGAGAAGGAGGACATCGTAGTAAGCAGTGACCAGCCAAAAGGTGGAATGATTGGAGTTGCGGGAATGGTCCTCTCTTTATCCACTACAATGGAAGTGCCAGCTCTCGGAGTCATCGCAGAAACGGTTGGGGCGAGTTCGGATTTCCTAGCAGCCGATAGAATGGCCAAATGGATAGAACAGGCATTCGAAGTACCACTAGATCTTGATCTGGATACCACCAAGGAAACTGCTGCCAAGCTGATGGAGGAGATTGGTGGCGAAGTTCCAATTGAGGACTACTTGTCAATGGATGAACATGAGGCTTCATCGGACTTCTACGTCTGAGAGAAGTTATCTCCTTCTCCTTCTCTTGCTATTCCCTCGTCCTCCGGAGGATGATTCCTCAACGGAAATTCTCCTTCCCATGAATTCGGACTTGTTCATCGCCTTGATTGCCGCTTTGGCTTCCTTCTTGTCTGCGAATGTAATGAATGCGAAACCTCTGGGCTTCTTTGTTTCCCTATCCCTTGCCATATGAACATCCTTCAGCTTACCATGTACTGAGAATGCATCTCTCAGTTCTTCTTCCGTAGCTTCGAATGAAACGCCGCCGATGAACAGCTTGACTCCAGACTCGGCCTGTGACTTGCCCCTGGCTTTCTTCATGATCTCCCTCTCCTTTGCTAAGTCCTCCCTGCTAGCTTTTCCAGACTCTACCTTTTCCATGCAGTCACGGCATCGAAGCGGCTTCCCGGGTGTTGGTTTGAATGGGACCTTTGTCTGCGTACCACAAAGGGTGCACTTGGCCGGATGCATCTCCCTCTGGGGCCTCCCACCCCCCCTGCCTCTCGAAGATGGGGATCTCTTGGCTGATTCTGGTATCTCATGACCCCATCCCCTCCTGTGGTCTGCTACTGGTGACAAATATGGCCTTGCGCCGTCATGACCCAGCATTGACTCTGCTTCGCTAGACCAGCGCTCTCCGGAGCGGTTTAACTTCTGGATATCTGATTCAATAGGTATTTCGAAACCGTGTCCAAAGCCATTCGAAAGTGCCCTGAATCCCCTGTAATCGCAGCGCGGGCACTCGACGTTGAAATCCGGAGTGGTCTCGCTTGGTACGAGTGGTTCGCCACAAGGTGGGCAAGCAGCGTAAATTACCCCCATATCAGAATCCCCTTTTGTCGAGGCCTTGAGCATTGGATCGACGTTGATTATCTTAGCGCGAACGATGTCGCGCTTCCTCATCGCATCGCCAGCTGATGGAATGAATCGGTCAACTATCTCGGAGACGAAAACATCCGCGAATAGTTTCAGTGCCGGGACGTCTCTGTGCCCGCTCTCGTTGGTCTCAATGTGCATAACTCGTAGTTCTGCGGTCTTCTCGTTGAGTCTGTTGACCTCGCCGATAATTACATCGCCCATCTTTGGCGAATTTATTGGGGGTACGGTCGAATCTACAGAGATTACTCCTGAGTTGCTCACTAGATTGCCAGAAAGAACTGCTACGGGGCCCCTTTCCGACATGTGAATTCCATTTCCGATCTTCTCCCCGGAACCGATTTCAACGGTTTCCCCAGGAGTGACTTGGTCCCCAACAGTTGCAGTCATCGGCCCGCCGACCCGAAGACCCCCTATGAACGGTACGGCAATTGTCAGCTCAGCTATATTGGGGTTAGTCGCCAAAAAGCAGCCCTAGTCTTGCCTCTCTGTCTACTGTGGTGTGAGTAAGCCGCGGGAAGGGGAAAATCGGCCTCGCCGTACCTCTCTACAAGCCAATCCCGACTCTCAAAAAGTGGTTCTATGTGGCTCGCCTCAGCACTGTGCATCAAGTGTGTGGGTAATCGATTTGATAGGACTTCATCTAGAAATGGGCGATCCGCCTTTGGAGATTGTCTGCCCCAAGGAGGGTTGCTGATTACTAAGTCAGCTGAGTCTAATCCAATAGGATCGATTCCTATTCTGGCCTGAATCACAGTGGCCGAATCAATAAAGCCCATCTTCTCAGCGTTAGACTGGGACACATCGCAAGCGGATTTATCGGCATCGATCAAAATGGCTGAGCGCACACCTAGTGCTAATGCCCCCAGGCCTAGTATACCGTTACCCGAGCCCAAATCAACTACTCTAGATTCCTGATTTAGGTCACCAAAGGTGGAAATGTCGGTCAACCAGCGCGCGGCTAGGTCGCCGTCAGTGGTGTACTGCTCTAGTTCGGCGGATGGGCATTGGAGATGCTCGAGCCCGGAAAGCATCATCGCCAGCCTTCTGACTCGCATGCTTAGCCAAAGTCCGCTCCGCCTAAGAACCAATTCAGAGTATCGAGGGTACTGGATTCGATGCATAGTTCAAGTACTCTCGACTCCGATACTATATCGAGCCCGATGTCCGATATGCTGTCCTATGGTCTTCTATTCATCGCTATCGGCCTTGCAATGCTACTCATCTATGCACTTTCTCTGCTTAAGAACATCCAACATGAGTCCAATCTGATTCGAGATAAGGCAGCACTCATCCACACCGAAGCAGAAATCCAAAAGGCGGCTATTGGTAGATTGGAAAGCAAAGAGATCGATCCAAATGCCATTACTGCAGGAATTGCTGGTAGTGGAGATGTGCTGAAAGGTGCAGTTCTGAACTCACTAAAAGAGATAAATTTCTCCGGAGATATCGAAGGAATTCGCACCTCTGCAAAACAAATAGGCGAAGAAGTTGCTGATATCAACAGGATTTTTCTCGACAAGCAAGAGGCTGCAGGGTGGGCGGAGATTGAGCTCGAGGCTAGATTGAGGGATACTTTCAGAGATGTTCAGATTCGAAAAAAGTTAGCCAAGTTGGGTGGCGTAGAGCCCGATGCTCATTTGGTACTGACGGGTGGGAAGATTCTCTGTATTGATTCGAAGTTTCCTGCAAAATCGTTCAAGGCCACAATACCAATTTCGGAAGGTGGAGACGGGGATGAAGATGGGCGAAAGAGGGTCGGTTCACGTAAGGAATTCATTGATGCGATCTCGAAGCATTTTGCCAAAGTTGAGAAGGATTATGTGCGACCAGATTTGGGTACGACTGAGGTCGCATACCTGTATGTTGCATCGGAAAGAATCTACCACCACATGGTGAACCCTGACAATGCAGAAGAATGCGAAATTGTTCGGGATGCAGCGAACAAAGGTGTAATCCTATGCTCACCTTCAACTCTAGTCGCAAACATGCATCTCGTGAGAGTCGCGGAGCGCGCTATGGGAATCGCTGGAGATAGCGATAAAATTCTCAGGGGCCACGATAAAATGCGTCGGGCAATTGCAGAACTAGTAAATGCATGGAAAACAATGAGTACTCATGTCAATAATGTCCAGAAAAACCGTGTATTAGTCGAAAGTCTCATCGATGAAGTCGGGCGTTCTATGGAGAATTTGGAGAGTCTGGACCTAGGTGGGGATGAAGGCTGAGTGCCTTCTCGCCAAACCATGATCAACTGGAGCTCAATCGAATTCCGACCGGTCGTCGATATTCCCGAGCGATACACGGTACTTGACCTGAGTCAAGGAGTGTGGACCCAGCCTGAGACTGAATTCAGTGTCGGCAGGTACGACGAAGTGAGGCCCAATCTGTACAATACCGATCTCTTTGGAGGAGAGAGAAACGTGCACATCGGTATCGATATCGGAGGCCCGGTGGGAACTCCCTGCATGGCATTCATGGATGGTTTGATTTCGCATTTCGGCTATAATCCAGAAGATGGGGACTATGGTAACGTTTTGATTACCGAGCATGAGATTGACGGTTTTCCAGTATGGGCCTTATACGGACACCTCAGTAATGCATCGATAGAGGGGAAGCAGATTGGGCAGAGAATCGAGGCAGGGGAAGTGATTGCTTGGTTCGGGGAGTACGAGGAGAACGGTGGATGGGAGCCTCACCTTCACTTCCAATTGTCTCTGATCAAGCCCGATACGCACGATATGCCAGGAGTGGTTGCTCCAGAGGATAGGGAGCGAGCCCTCAATGACTATCCCGACCCGAGGCTCGTATTGGGCCAAATTTACTGAAGTGAGGACAGGTGGGACTTCAATGACACAATTGCGGGCATTTCTGATGGATCCTCACCCCTCAAGACAGCGAGTCCTATCGATATCCAGTCGGTAACGTGAGCGACATATAGGAGCCTTTCCAGTAAGCTCTCACCTTCACACTCGAACAACCATGTGGGTGTTGCTTCTATCTCCTTGAGCATCCAATCTATCCTTGCACTGGTTCTGGGATGCAATCCCTCGCATGAGAATATCAGAAGTGCTCGATTATTGGGCTGCTTACTAGTCCAAGCCACTATCTCATTGTGATTCATCTCCGGCAAGTCCGCGGTACCTGCGAACATAGCCGAATTTTCATTCAACTGGCAGGAAAAACGGAATGCGGCGGGACCTAGGCAGGTAGGGGCAACAACTCCGATTTCGCTGCCGACTAAGGAGCGTGCCAGTGTTGCGGCCATTCCTGAGTTGGTAGACAAGTCCGATTCTGCAGATACTTGGGATATTCTAACAAGCATTGCCGAGATCTCTTCTGGGCTTGGCCTAGGGAGAATTCCGAGTTCCCAGCATACTGACAGTTGGGTCCCGAAGATGTGGCCAAATGCAGAACGTGGCATTTGTCCTGGAGGCACATGAAGGCACACCGAATCATCAGACTCAGAGAGAATATCCTCTAATTCGCCGCCGGAGCATATTCCAACAACGGTCCCCCCTGCTGAGATTACCTCCCTAACACCCTCCAAAGTCTCCTCGGTATTTCCCGAATATGATGTCGCTATTACTAGCCACTCTGGGCCCCACCAACTAGGCACGCCATAGTCGTTCCAGACTACGAAAGGAATCCCTCCGGAGTCATCTGATAGAGCCTTCAAGAACAATCCTGCTGCTCCTGAACCCCCCATCCCCAGGCAGATGACACCGTTCCAGTCGGAGTCTTCGAGCAGGCCTAGGCTAGTGGACATCGAGGACTGGAGGTCATCTACGAACTTCCTAGTGAATCCTGCCATGTCACTAGCATCTAGTTTGGAAAGTAATTCTTCGAAATCGGGCTCGCTCATTTCCCCCCCCCTTTGCCTGAAACTGGTAGTGCCACCCATCCCCCATCTATGAAGCCGATGCGCAATTCTATCGTCTCGCCATCATCATCGTATGGAAGCGCAACTGTTGATATCTTGTAGTCGGATGGATCCATGAATTCAGCAGCAGAGCTGTCGCGATTTAGAACCTGTACTGTGCTCTGGTCGGGACAGGCACACACCACGCTGGAAGACTCCATGTCCCTCCATGTGGCGCCGGACCTCTCAAATCGGTCCACCTTCCTCAGAATCGGGCCGTCCTTCTGCCAGCTATCAACTATCCAGAGAGATTTCTTGAATCGGACCACATCACCGATAGAGTAAGCAGGCTTTCTGTAACTGAGGGTCAGCCTTGTAACCTCGACTCCTTCGTTGACCCCTACCACAGTTGAGCTCTCCTTGACAGTGCCGCCAAAAGATTTGGTTAGTTTCCTCCCCCATGTCCTGGCAAGGCTCTTGGAACCCAATTGGAGATCCCAACC
>Ga0208410_1000452_pt1 | contig 23792 bp, 8 predicted proteins | sample ETN02SmetaG_3_FD_185787 | JGI IMG/M metagenome (GOLD analysis project Ga0208410, IMG submission 185787) | Marine microbial and viral communities from oxygen minimum zone, Eastern Pacific Ocean - ETNP2014F10-02SV257 (SPAdes) (version 2) | ecosystem: Environmental > Aquatic > Marine > Oceanic ... | reverse complement strand
GGCGCACGAATCCACGTTGAAGGCGGAACAGTTGCCGTCTTGCGGCGCGCTCCCGTCGAGTCGCGCGGCGGTGCATCGCCCCGTGGTGTGACACCATCCGCACCCGTCTCGTTCGGTGCACGCGCCGCACGTCAGCGCGGCTCCGCACGTGTCCAAACACTCGCCCAGGACGTCCAATCCCTCGTCGGCGCACGACGCGCCCGCCTGTTTACACGTCTGCGTCGACGGGCAGTACCCGCACGCGTCGTCCGCCGCGCACGATGCGCACGAATCGTGCGCTAAACAGTGATCATCGCACAACATGCTCTCTATTCTGAACCCGCGCATCGCCATCTCCTTCGGAATCTTCACCCAAGACACCGTCCGCGTCGTCTCGTCGAACGTACCGAGCTCCACCGCGTCGATTCTATTCAACAGTTGAAACTTCATCGTGAAGTGCTCGTTCACGTCCGGGACGTGGCCGACGACGATCCCGCGCTGCGTCGTCCCCGATCCCCATCGAAACTTGCCCAAACCCAAATTCGCGTCGAGCTCGAAGCAATCGTTCGACGACGACGTCGACGGCTCGCACGCGCTCCCGCTCGTCCCCGCGTTCGTAAACCCGCGAGGTTCTTCGATGAACACGCTCGTGAGCCCCCTGAGCGCGTTCCCCTCCATCAACAAGCCAACCTCCGGATCACTCGTGCTCGCGGTCGACGACGCGCCCGCCAAGACGACGACGTGCGCCCCCGCGCTCTCGTCGCTCACGAAGACGATTCTCACCGTCTTATCCTTCTCCAATCCCGTGTTCGACTCCGCGTGCGACGCCGTCGAACCCATGTTCGCGCGATTATAAAACAATTGCCCCGCGCTCACGGTCGGCGTCGTCGCGCACGCTCCCAGCGCGCTCGACCAATACCCGTTGTTCGCGTTGGTCGTCCTCGGCAGCGTCATCTCCGTCGGCGCCGACGTGTTCCAACTCGTGTTCAGGCACGCCTTGGCGTACGCGTCCTCGTACAGCGGGTGTTCGCTCGGAACGCGCGTCAGCGGTCGAACCGTCTTCGAGACGTACATTTTCGTCGCCGACGTCGTCGGTTCCCACGCCGCGCCGTAACACACATCCGAGGTCGGCGCCCCCGACGCTCGCGTCGCCGCGGACGCGACGAACGCGACGAACGCGGACAGATATCGCGCACACGACGTTCGTGCGCGTCTTTTCGCGCGCGATGTCGCGTCTCTTCGCGCGTTCGCATCGCGTCCGCGCGCGTCATCGCCTCCGCGGGCGCCGTGGCTCGGCCGCCGTCGCCGCGACATGGCGCTCGACGCGTTCGCGGACGCGCGCGCGAGGCGCGAGGACGCGCGCGATGGACGACGAGGTCGTCGCCCGCGCGCTCGAGCTCGGTTCGCGCGCGACGCGCGTCTCCGGCGTCGGTCTGCGGTCGCCGACGCGTCGAGGTGGGGGCGTAACACTATACGGTGTGAACGTTTTACGTGTCCCTTGATGGTTTACTATTTGAATTAATACGTGTCGGTTGTCCGAATGTAGTATTTAGAGTGTGCCCAGCCGACCTCGGCCCTCTCGGAGGCCGCGGTGCCGACGGCCGCAGACACCGTCGCGCGAGCGCGCCATGACGCGCCGCGCGCGCGGAAGACGACGAAAGCGACCCACTGAGGTCGGCTTCGTCGTTTTCATCGCGCTCCTCGTCGCGCTGTCGCCGTCGGGAGGCGATGAACGCGCCAATGGGGACGATGCCGCGGGCGAGGGTCGACGCCTCTCGACGACGACGACGCCTCACGGAAGCGCGCGATCGGGCGCGGTCCTCGCCGAGGGCGCGTACGGAGACGTGCTCACGGTGTGGAACGCGAGCGATGAGTCCATCGTCAGTCCGCTGCGGTGTCAACGACGCGCGGTGTTCGGCGAGTGCGTGCAAGAGGTGGGTTGCGGTTGGTGCGACTCGCGAGGGATTAATGGACACAATCCGACGTGTTATTCGCTCTTGGACGCGGATCTGTGCGTGAACACGATGCCGCCGATCATGTCGACGCCCAAGGTGAACACGCTGACGGGGGGGGTGGAGATTCCGTGCGAGCCGAGGTGCGGCGCCATCGGGAGCGCCGACCACTGCGCGAAGACGTCCGGGTGTGGATGGTGCGGGGCTCTGAGCGAGTGTTTGAGCGGGAGCGTGATGAATGGACCGTGTAAAACGTGTTCAGGGAATTGGACGTTCAGCGTGGCGACGCCCGAGTGCGCGGGGGCGCTGACGGGGACCGGGTGCGCGACGTGCGCGTGCGAAAACGGCGGGACGTGCGCGGCGCAGAGCAAGGAGTGCGTGTGTCCTGACGGTGCGACCGGGAGTCTGTGTCAGTTTAACACGACGACGAATAATGGAAGAGATGCGTGCAACGGGCACGGAACGTGGAACGAGACGGCGAAGGATTGCGCGTGCGATCGCGGATGGGTGGGCGTCGGCGATAATCGGTGCAAGTTTCCGTGTCAGGCGTCGGTGGATTGTAACGGGAATGGATACTGCTCCGAGCTCGATGGACAGTGCGTGTGCGACGTGGGATTCGCCGGAGCGCGGTGCTCGTGTCTGTCGCAGGCGTTGGTGAGTTATCCGTACCCGGACGCGCTGTTGAACGCCAACACGTCGGGATGTTGTCCGTACAATTACGTCCAGTGTCCGAAGGATTCATTGAACGCGGGGCAGTGCGTCGTCGGTCCGGCGGATTTGACCAAGTGCCCAGTCGAGAAGGACACGCGAACGACGCTCATCTTCGTCGCGGTCATGTTGTTCTTCATCGGAATGTACGTCTCCGCGGCCATCATCGCCGCCATCAGCGGACATCACGAGCCGACGTGCACGATCGTGTGCCGATTGCCCACCATCGTCAGGCTTCGTGACTCGCTGTTTATGCGCAGACATGACGATTACGCCGAGGTGAAGACGATCACGGTCAAGTGCAAGCTGACGGATAACTTTCAAAAAGTCAAGCGAATGATTTGTCGTCGTTTGAAGCATCAGCCAGATCCGGAGAGCGTGGATCTGTTCTACCTAGGCTGTCTCGTCGACCCCGGATGGAGATTGGGTGACGGCATCAATGTCGGCCAGACGTGTCACGTTCACTTGAAGCTCTTAGGAAATCAGGAGACGGATATTTACACGGAGAAGAAGCGCGGATGGAAGCGAATTCGTTACATCTGCAGCGACAACGTCATTCTTTTCTTTGCCTATTTCGTCTTCTTCCTCGCGCTGATTCTGAGCGCGCAGACGTACAGTTGGGATAGTAAACCGGTTGTGGTGAGCGCGCCCGTGCCGTCGCCGCCACCGGCAAAGCCACCGAGTCCGCCGCCGAGTCCACCGCCGACGAGTCCGCCGCCGACGCCGTTGTACCCGCCTCCGCCGCCCGCGGCGTGGATCACCCTGCTCAATCAACAGAACACGGTGAACACGAACGCGACGTACGGTACGGATTCGATGTTCATCGGTGCCGATCAGGTGGGTTCCATTCCGGATGACATCCTAGCGTTAGAAAACATCTCGGTGACGTATCCGTCGCAGTTGTTGGTGACGAGCAACTCCACGGGAATTATCGTCAACTTTTACACGTACGAAGATTCGGAGCTCTGGCAGAGAGAGCTTCCTCTGTTTACGAGCGCCAGTGGTATTCCCTTCGTCGCACAGATCTTCACCGTGTGCGATCCGCGAAAGGCGGTGGAGGCGACGTTCGGCGTTGAGATGAACGCGGGATACGGCGTGGTGTCCTACCAAGTCAAGCCGAATGAAAACGGTCTCGACATTTTTACGTTTCGAGGCACCGTCGAACAGAACGTCGCCGTGGCTTTGGGTCTCGACCTAGACGGAAGCGTCGATTGCTCGCCGGCGACGCTCACCCTGTACAATAACAGTTGCACCACGGATATTCACGAGGCGAGGGTGCACATCGCGGAGAGAAACGATGCCCCCGTCGCGGCGAACGGGTTAGACATTTTGAGATACGAGTCCACGGCGGACATCATCCCCATGCGCACCGACACCGATCACACCATCACCGGAAGCATATTGGCCAGACCCATGGTGGCGTCGGACATCGACGGCGACCGTCTCACGTGGACCATTAGACAAGCGCCGAGACACGGGACGCTCATCACGCCCAATCCGCTCGTCTCCACGTCGTCGACGTTTGAGTACGTGCCGAACATCAACTTTACGGGCTACGATTATTTCATATATTCAGTGGACGATAGTTTAGACAATCCAGACAAGACGCTGTACGATGTGGCGAGCGTCATCGTCGCCGTCGGATCCGCGACGGGACAACCAGAGGCGGTGACGTCGCATTATTGGGTCGACGAGGACACGACGATGCAGGGACGATTCGGTCGAACCATCATGCAGGCGTCGTACGCGACGACGCTGTCATACAGCGTCACGAACGCGCTGAACGGCACGGTGACGCTGCTCTGCGGGGGTGAGGTGCAGCATCCACACAATTGCTCGGTGAATCTCGTCGACGGCAACGTCAATTACCAGTACTTCAACTACACGCCGCCGGCAAATTTTTCCGGCACCGAGTCGATCGAGTTTCTCATTGTATCGAGCGTCGATTCCGCGCTCGCGTCGACCGCCGCGGTGAACGTGACGGTGCGACCGGTGAACGATCCACCGACGCTCGTCAACATGGAGGTGGAGGCGGCGATGAATAGAAATCGAAACGTCGACGTCGGCGACGCCGACCTGACGCCCATCGTCTTCAGTCCCTACGACGTCGACGCCGGGCCCAACTTTCGATTATTTTTGACGTGGAAACCCATCCCGGATCAGAGCGACTGGGCCACGCGCGCGCACGGTCGTTGGTTTCGAGACACGGATCGATTCGGGAAACCCGTCGACGAAATTACCGAGGCGACGCTCGACCAAGTCGGCGTCCTGGCCAACGGCACGTCACTCACCCTCTATTACCTCCCACCGCCGCTCCTGTACGGATTCTTCTCCGCCTCGACGACGATACGACGGTATCCGGTGGAGAAATACGCCATTCGAGTCGTCGACGACGGAAGTTTGGTGAGCGCCGAGGCGACGCTCGACATTCACGTCGGATGCGCGCTCGGATACACGACGGAACCGGAAAATCTGAGCGTGCCCTCCGTCGCGAAAAGGTACGGCACGTGTTCCATGTGTCCGCTCGGTCAAGTCACGGACGCGTTCAATTCACACACTTGTCGAAACTGTCCCGTGGGCATGGCTGGCGGTTCGGTACAGCGCGGATTTTGCACGAGGTGCGCCAACGGGTACTACTCTGACACCCCGGGTTTGGATTTGTGCATCAATTGCCCACCCGGAAGCACCTCTGTGCAAGGCGCCAGCTCCATCGATCAGTGTTTCTGTAACATTGGATGGTACGGCGTCCCCGGGTACTGTTTCCCGTGTCCAGAGTACAGCGAATCGTTCAATCGCGCGGGACGGTGGACGTATTGCGCCGAGACGAATTTAACCGTCCCATATCCGCAACCGGGCTTTTACGTCGTCTCTCCGCCGACGCGAACGCACAGAGAACCCATCACAATGCGTCAGTGTTTCCCGGAAAAAGCGTGTCCGGGCGTCAAGGGCATCGCGGGATCGGCGCAGGTGGACGCCATCGCCGCCGGCGGCGACGGCGCCGATCGCGAACAGTGCGCGCGCGGGTACCTGTACGACGGATGCGATACGTGCGACGATGGATATTATCGACTCAACGGGCAGTGTTTGAAGTGTGGATCGAGATTCACGCACGCCATGTACGGCGTGGGCGTCGGGTGCGTCACCCTGTTCGCCATACTCCTCCCGTGGCTCGTCGAGGAGACGACGTCCAAGTACGCCATTTACGCGCGATGTCTCTCCCTCGTCGTCTTTTTACAAGAGGTTGGCGTCATCGGGCGATACAATTTAGGATGGAACGATTACCCCGGTCTCACGTTGGTTCTCCAGCTCTGTTACGTCCTTCAACTCAATCCCGAGGTGATCGGATTGGAGTGTTTCACCGAGTACGATTTCGTTCGACGATGGAAATCGTTAATGGCCATGCCCGCGCTCGGGATTTTGTTAATGTTTGGATGCGCGCAACTTTACGCCTACGTCTGGGGGAAGTTTTACATCAAGACGCAACCCTCGGTGGAGGTCGTGCGCATCGGTCAACGACGGTGGGTGCAAATGTTGCGAAGCATCTTGAACGTGATTCAAATCTCGTACATCGCCGTCGTCATCGCGACGTTTGACTTTTACATTTTTCATCGATCCGTCACCGACAAGCTCGGGTACATTCGCGCGCAACCGAATTTACGTTTCGGGTACTTTTCATCCGTCAGCGGGAACACGGTGTGGCAACAGTTATTCCCGCTCGCCTTTATCGCCGTGCTCGTGTACCCGATCGGGTTTTACGGCGTCATGGTTTGGGTCATCAGGTACTCCATGGACGGATGGCACAAACTCTGGAAGCGCGACTTGGTGGGTTTCGCCACGTATCAATACACGGATGATTTCGTGTGGTTTCGCACGGTGGAGATGGGTCGCGTGTTGGCGCTGTGCGCGATTCAATTGCTCGGATACGAACTCACGAAAGGAAACGGCGTCGTCCAGGCGCTCACCGCGCTCCTCGTCATGGCGGTGTCCTTTGTCTTTGTCATTCTTCGTCCGTTTAAAATGGCCGAGGCGAAGCGGTACTTGGGATTGCACATTTTAGCCATGGTCATCGTGCTCATGCTCTCGGTGGTTTCCATCGCGCCGGTATCGTACATCATCAATCAACAAACGAAAGATAATGCGCGAAACGCCGTGTGGCAAACCATCGCGTGCGCCGTCTTTGTCTTTTGCGCGGGCATCTTTTACGAGACGTACAGCTCGACGAATTGGTTCAAGCGCATTCAGTGGAAGATTATCCGCACGTGGAAAAATTTCGTCGCGCGGGTCATTCAACTCTTCGCGGGAGACAAGTACCGGTCGCAGTGGTTGCGAAAACGCAAGTGGGTGCCCTGGAGTCCGACGCTCACGCTGCTCAAACCGAGCGCCGGGGCGATTTTAAAACTCGAATCCGCCGAGGGCGATCAAGGATTGGCGTACAGCGGAAATTTCGACATGCAGATGCGTCTCGAGTTTGCGAGAGGGATTCGATCTCTCTATCGTCACAAGAATGTGTTGGATATTTTGGGGAGTCACGATGATCGCGCGAAATCGTACTTTAAGCTCTTGTCTCGTCCGACGAGGGAGACTTTGATTCGCGCGGCGGCGGTGGACGAGCGCGATTTAAACCGGCGCGTGTTTTACTTCATCGAGTCGAAGATGATGGAAAAGAGGATCAATTTCTATCGTAAATTTTACCGTCAGGCGCAAAAGGATTTGAGAGGAAATCGCGGCGGACACAACCCCGCGGTGGAACAATTTTTACTGCGCGACACGACGTTGAAACGGGCGAAATCTGAAAACACCAAGGAGAAGGAGGCGGAAGAGGAGAAGCGACAGCTCGCCGAGTTCGAGGCATTGCAAGAGATGAATGACGTTCGACGCGCGTTTCAGACGGATGACACGGACGCCGCGGATTTAGATCAAGAGGAACTCTTCTTCCAAACCGCCGACAAGGGCGGGCGCACGCAATTTGTTCGTTTCAAAGGGTACTTTGGCGACATTCATCCGGATTGGGACGCGTACGACGAGAAAATGGCCAAAGAAAAGGCCATCGCCCAAGACGAAGACGGCGACGTCTTGCCCTGGCACTTGGATCTCGACGACGTGTACGACGATTTCTGTTGTCTCTGCGAGTGCGAACCGGGCGAGCGATGTCCTCGACACGGCAATCTCTACGCGGTCGTTATCAACGATGAAGAAGAAAAATCGCGACTCAAGCAAGAGCGCGAGCGTCACTTCCGCACGAGAGAAACCATCATCATCCAAGAGGAGGATCCGGATCGCGCGAGAGATTTGGGTTGGAACGTCATCGTTCCCGTTCGTCTCAAGGAGGAAATCTCAACCGTGCACACGAAACTCGCGACGGAACTGCGCGACATGCGCGACCGCGGCGAATTCGCGGGCGAAGACGAATTACCGGCGGTGAGCGGCGCGCGATTCGACATCATTCACAAGGGTAACGTCCTCGACAAGCACAACACCGTCAAGGCGGAACATTTACAGTGGAAGGCGGAGGTGCAGCTCGAAAACAGACGAGGAAATCTCGCCAAGACGACGGCGTGGTTGGTTCTTCAAGAGGAGGAAGAGCCCGAGTACGAGGACGACCGCATGTACGCGCGACCCGACATCGAGGAGGGACCCGTGCTCCCGAACGTCGTCGTCGCCGCGAGCGACGTATCGCCGGACGAGATGACCGTCGGCGACTTGCGACAATTGCAAGCGACGTCTAATTCCAAACCCATCGGTCGAACCATTTTGCGAAGACGCAAGGATGGCAAGGAACTCATCCGAGACACGCATCCCATGAAGCGTAAAGGCATCTCCAACGCGTCGGACATCGCCGTCTCCTTTGAACCCGAGGATGGAAATTATTACGTGTGGAGCGAGATTCGTAACCACTGGACGTTCCTCGAGGGCATCTTCAAGGTGTACGCGTCGATACCATCCGGTCCGCGGGATAACGAGACGCGCGGCGCCGCCACCGGTCACTTGCTCTTGTCCTACCGTCAATTCGTGTTTTTGATCACGACGTGCGACGTCGGGAGTAAACTCCCGAACGCGCAGTACAATCAATTGGCGAGCGTCGTCCGCGCCGTCTTTGACACCGTGAAGGATCACGATCTCCTCGCGAAATGTCTCACGCTCGATCGCGAGACGGGCGCGGTGGAGGGCTCGTTGTGCCCGAGCGCCGGCGCGCGACTCGAGCTTCGCAAGACGCACGCGTGGGGCATGCACTTGGATGAATATCTCACCGCCCTCGTCTTCGTGTCTTGGCTCGTCTACGGCGACCGCGTTCCGATGACGGATCGCGGCGTCGCGCGCGCCACTCGATGGTTCATCGAACGCATCATGCGACCAAAGGCGACGCATCTCGCCGAGACGTACGAGGCGCAGGCGCGATTCGCGGCGGCGATGCAAAAGCAAAGCGACGTCACCGACGCCGATAATCACGTCATCAACACCGTGTACACGGCGTTTACGTCTCAAGACGGAATGTCGCTCGAAGAGTTCAAGGCTGTCACCATGTGGACCGTCGGCGAATCCAACCCACTGAATAGAAAAGGCGAGTTGATTTTCAACACGTACGTCAACTTTTCGACGTCGACGCCCGAGTGGGTGTATCAAGGCGCCCGATACGGTCGCGTCGACTCGACGGATCAAAAACCCGACGGGTACGTGTGTTGCCAAGCGCAGAAACTCCCGGCGAAGAAGTTTGCCATGGCGTTTAGTGATTTATGCTTTCAAAACAAGCCCGAATCCACGATATCGGATGCGATTCAAGATTCATTCAGGGACGCGCAACGAGACAATCCCATCCAGGAGACGCCGCACACGCACGTCATGCTCGAGGAACCGAGCGACGCCGAGGCGAGACGCGCGCTCGTCAATCCAGCGGCGAAGGCTCGGTGTTCCCTCTGTGACGAACCGGGACACGACGCGTCCGAGTGTCCGCACAAAGATGACATCAGTTGTCCGAATTGCGGCATCACGGTGGAACCGCCGAATGAAATCGTGCGCGGTCCCGATGAGTTGGAGTACTGCCACGAGTGCTTGCCAGAGGAGACGCCCGCGACGGAGGAGACGCCCGCGCCGTTTGCGTGTCCGAACTGCGACGAACCGTGCGGACCCGAGGATATCATCGAAAAGAATGGCAAGGAGTATTGTCCCGAGTGCGTGCCGTTTGCGTGTCCGAACTGCGACGAACCGTGCGGACCCGAGGATATCATCGAAAAGAATGGCAAGGAGTATTGTCCCGAGTGCGTGCCCGAGAACGAGCCCGAACCCGAGCCGTTCACGTGTCCGGAGTGCGACGAACCGTGCGATCCCGAGGACGTCTTCAAGGTTGGCGACGAGCAACACTGTCCCAAGTGTTGGGAGCCCGAGCGTCGCTCCAGTCGACCCACGTGTCCCAACTGCGGCAGACCCGCGACGTTCAACGATCTCATCGAAGATGGTCCCGGCGGGAAGACGTACTGCGTGGAGTGTTTCCCGGATGAACCTCGAGACGAACCGTTTCACTGTCCCAACTGCGGTCGCGAGTGTCGAATGCAAGACGTCGTCGTCAACCCGCGCGACGGGAAGAAGTATTGCGACGAGTGCTTACCCGAACCGTTTACGTGTCCGAACTGTTCTCGCGAGTGCGAACCGGAGGACATTCGCCCGGACCCACGAGACGGGAAGGAATACTGCGACGTGTGTTTCCCGCGTCTACCGCGTTGCGCCGCGTGCAAGAGACCGTTCCATCCGACAGATGACGACGACGCGGTGTGCTCTGAGTGCGAGCCGAAACCGGAAGCCGCGCCGTTTGCGTGTCCAAACTGCTCGCGATCGTGCGAACCGAAGGATATCATCGACAAGGACGGTAAGGAGTACTGTCCGAAGTGCGTGCCCGAGGACGAGCCCGAACCCGAGCCGTTCACGTGTCCGAAGTGCGACGAACCGTGCGATCCCGAGGATATCATCGACGACGGCGGCGAGCCACACTGTCCCAAGTGTTGGGAGCCCGAGCCCCAATCCGATCGTCCGGCGCCCGAACCGCAGCCGTTCACCTGTCCCAACTGCGCGCGAGAGATGCACCCGGCGGACGTCATGCCCGGTCCAGACGGTAAAGACTACTGCGCGGCGTGCTATCCCGAGGAGGAATCCACAGACGACGAAGACTACGCGGCGCCGGGCTTCTCCGCGCCCAAACCCGTCAAAAAGGAACGTAAACGCGTCGCTCGCGTCAGAAAGGTGGTCAAGCAACACCAAGACGACGAACACATCGAGCGTCCTCGCGCGTTCGGTGGTTCAGACGCTCCGTCGTCCGCCGCGCCGCCGCGCCGCCGCCGCGCGGCGCGCGTGCGCACCGTCGTCCACGAGCGCGAAGACGACGAGGGCATCCACCGACCTCGCGCGTTCGGTCGACAATCCACGCGCGCCGATCGCGAGCGAGAAGAACACGGATGATCATCGTCCATCCTCGCCCGTCGGCGGTCGTTTACATCATAGAAGTAGCGTTCGCGTCCTTCGGCGACGCGTTCCGAAGGCGATAATTCACCATCCATCGCCGCCGTTCCCCGTCGCCTCGCCCCCGCACATCGCGCCTCACGCGCGATTATTTTTTTCCCATCGCTCGGCCCGCGTCTCGCGTCGAGGTCTCTCTCGCGAGCGCTCCGAAACGTCCCTCGCGCGCGCGAGACGTCGACGGCGTCAATCCAGAGGGGAACGACCGTTCGATTCGCCCGTGATTCAATCACGCGTCGTCATTCACCCGCGCGCGACGCCACTCGACGCGCACGACGGTGATTCGCGAACAGAGCGCGTCGAGACGTCGATTCCGCGCGCGGTGTCGACGCAGCGGTGACGCGCGACGACGCACGCGTCGCGTCAATCATCGGTCGAATTTGAAATTTTGAACATTCGCGCGAGACCATTCATTCATTCCGTCATGGCGACGGCGTTGACGCCTCGAGACTCGAACGCGGGGGCGGTGAAGACGACCGAGACGATCTCGCTCGCGGAGAAGCCGAGCGAGGGACGAGAATCGGGACGAGGGAAACGACGGGTGTCGTTTAAGACTATGGATGATTTATCGCGACTCGAGGCGGACGCGGGCGCGGGAACGCCGAGCGGCGGGAAGACGGTCTCGCGAGGGACGGTGAGGGCGGCGACGACGCGGTTGGCGCAGTTGAAAGCGGCGCGAGCGGCGGCGGCGGCGGCGGCGGCGGCGGGTGGGAAACCCGCGGGGGCGTTTGAACCGACGACGAGTCGCCGCGCGCAATTAAAGTTGAGACGCGGGACGGGACGGGCGGTGCACGCGAGACCGTTCGTGATTCGCGTCAATCTTCCGGGAATCATGAAACAAAAGAGTTCGAGCGATATGAGCGTGTCGAGCGAAAGCGGACCGCGCGCGGGGGCGATGGTGAGCGGGGTGAGCATCGTGGAGATTGGAGAGGATTCGCGGGCGAGCGCGGGGAGCGGAAGCGGAAGCCGAGGATCGAACGCGAATCCGTTTTCCGTCAACGTCGGCACGTTCGACGGGCCGAGACCGATGTTTCGACCGTCGACGGCGGTGCCGGCGCGCGCGGCGGCGGGGATGGAGACGCCGAATGGAACGAAGCCGAAGAGCGGTCGACCGTCGGCGGCGGGGACGCCGCACGCAGCCGAGGCGCTCGCGATGATGATGAACGCCGAGTACCCCGAGGGATTACCCGAAGAGACGCGCGGTGTGAGTCATTTCGGTGCGTCGCAGCGCGATGAACCTCCGCTCATGGATTTCGACGGTGAAATGGACATGGACGTCGGGTACGACGACGCGCTCAACGACTGGAACGACGAATTTCAAGAGCCGCCGGCGCCGCGCAAGCGCACGACGGCGGGCGTTCCGCACAAGCGTCTGCGCGCGGAGATGGAACGTCGCAAGTCGCTCGCGTTGGCTGGTTTACAGGCGAATGAGCGCGGTCTGCGACGATCGACGCGTCAACGTTCGAAACCGCTCGAGTACTGGCGCGGCGAAACCAAGGTGTACCAACGCGTGCACAGTTCGTTGCCCACCGTCACGCAGATCGAGCGTCGCTCCGCCAACCCGGTGTGGCCGCGAAAGACTCCGGGCGGGCCGTCGCAACCGTTTCGCGTCTCCAGGCTTCGTCCGGCGGAGATTTTGCGCCAGATTGGCGGCGAACTCCCCGATCCGTCGCCGTTGGATCGACGCGGCGTGCGATACGGTTTGGTGTCGCCGGCGCCGTACGCCGAGGACGCCACCGCGGCGTGGGCCGAAAAGTACGGCATCAACCCCCTGTCGACGCGCGTCAATGACGCGCCCGGTCGCGGTGTGCCGTTGATGCGCGACGAAGACGAGCCCGCGGCGAAGAAGGGGAAGAAGCGCGGTCGCAAGCCGAAAGCCGTCAAGGAGGCGGAGGAGCGCGCCGCCAACGAGGCGCTCGTGTCGTTGACCGTGGCCGAAATCATCGGTAACGTCATCGCCGCAAACGACGAGACCCCGGAACCGGAGGTGAGCGAACGAGGCGATGTCGTCGAAGCCGAAATCGTCGTCGAAGCCGTCGAGGCGCCGCCGGCGACTGAGGAGGCGAACGACGCGCCGACGCCGGAAGAGAGCGACGACGAAAGCGACCGCGAGGCGGAACGCGAGGCGGACGAAGCGCTCGCGGAGATTGAGCGCGAACTCGCGGCGGAGGCTGCCGCGGAGGCTGAGGCGCTCGAGGCGAAGGAAACCGACCGAGTCGTCGTCGAGGACGTCCCGGAACCGGTCGCCGAGACGGCCGCGAACGAGGACGCGGTCGAGTTGAACGTCGAATTTAGTCGAGCGGATACGTCGGAGACGACGACGTCGGAGGCTGCCGAGGAGGCGACGACGCGAGAAGACGCCGCCGCCGAAGAGAAGGAAGAAGCCGCCGTCGTCGAAGCCGCGGCGGAGGACGACCAACCCGAAGCGAGCCCGCTCGCGAACGTCGACATCAACGTCGACGACGATCCGATGGACGTCGACGTCCCGGTCTCCGCGGCGAAACCCGTCGTGCGAGACGAAGACGAAGCCGCGGCGAATGATGAAAATTAAGTCCTTGTAGAATTGTTACAACAACCCGTACACGACGCACCCGTGTACTCCTCGCGTCTTCCCGCTCACCCCCTGCTCTCCAATCGCGCCCCGAGTTCCGTCAACGCGAACGTCGCCCTCGACCGTCTCGCCGCGCCCTCGGCTCGCCACGCGTTGTTCCTGTGCGTCGTCTCGCACGTCCCGTGCGCGTCCTCCGCGCTCCCCGTCCGCAACGGTTCCACTCGAATCTCGCAATCCGCGCGCTCCGCCAACCACCCCGCGCGCGCGCCGACGTCCGCGTGCGCGCGAACGACGATGTCCACGCCGTCTCCGAGCTCGCGCTCCAACGCGTCCAAAAACCGTTCCGCCGCCGCGTCGGCGACTCGCGAGCGTCCGCTCGAGAGCGAATCCGCGCCGTCCACCACCACGCACACCCTCGACGACACCGACGTCAACGTCGACGACTTCGACTTATCACCCACAAACGCTCTCCGCGCCGCCTCACGCGCCCGCATCGCCCCTTCTCGCACCTCCTCGAGCGTCGCTCGCGTCCCGCGTCCCGTCGCCGCGTCGAGCCGAAAGAAATCAATCAATTCACACGTTCCTCGCGCCATCCCTCGCGTCACCGCGTCCCGCGCCCCTCCGCGCGCCAGTTTCCTCGACAACGCGTGTATCTCCGACGCCGGCGTCTCGCAACACGCGACGACGACGCCACCGTAGGCGTCGCACGCGTCGGCCAGAAGAATGGCGGTGAGCCACGACCCGGGCGCGTCGAGATGATCGACGACGGCGAGCGCGCGCGACGACGACGCGTTCGACGAGGACGCGCGCGATGCGAACGATACGCCGAGTCGTTCGAGGACGTCCATGACGAACGCGGTGTGCGGCTGAGAGAATGAATGAGTGAATGATTGAGTGAATGAAAAAGCGCGTTTTTGACGACGCGGGGACGCGGGGACGCGTTTTCGTGATATCGATGAATGCGTGAGATACACGGGAAGAGTACAGATGATGCGTTCGTTTTTACTCGAGATCACCGATTGTGATCGCCAAAGTTTGGAATTTTAGACCTCGATGCCCCCGCGGCGAATCGCGACGCCGCGCGTCCCGTCGCCGCGGATTTCGACCCCGTCGCCGCGTGTAATTCTCGATTGATCGCCTCGAACGCGTCGTTCGAGGACGCGTACGCCGTCTCACCGATCGTCGCGAACAGGCTCTTCGTGCGAGGCGTCGCCGGAACGCCGTCGTGGTTCAACACGCTCGAGACACGTTCCGGCCGCATCGGCGAGACGTAAATGCGTTGATTGGCGATCGGCAGTCGCCGGCGAGGCGACGGAGGGACGACGAAATTCTCATCCCCGTCCCTCGCGCCCGTCGATTTTTCGCGCTCTCGACGCTCGCGGAGCGTCAAAAGGAACGTCTTGACGCGACCGACGAAGACTTGATTGTAAAACGAAATGATGTCGCCTCGAGAGACGACGTCGAGTTCGGGATCCGTCTGCTCCAACGTAACCGTCCAAAAGATTTCTTCTCTCGCGTGCGGTTGCTTGGAATATTGGTAGATGATGTCCTTGAACTGAAGCGATGCGCATGATGTCGAGGTGGGTGAAACACCGTCGTCGCTTGAGACTTTACACGCGCCGTAGACGCTCGCCAAGACGATTTGATCGACGTGACGGTTATACGCCAGACTGGTGTGTTCGTAGACGACGTGTTCGACGATGGCGTACGCGTCTCGCGCGAGTTCCGGCGATAACCGCAATCGAGACGCTAAATCACTCAATCGTCTCGCCGCCAGATGCATCACCTTGCCGAAGAATATGCGCAGCGCCTTGAACGCGCACAGATCACGTCCGGGTGGACGCTCGACGTCGTGGTCGCGCACGGGGGCGAAATTGGCGGGAAGTCGCGCCGCCGTCGTCGGTCGACGTCTCGGCGTCGTTGATCCGCGGAGAGGCGATGAAAACGCCGTGAACGCGCTCGTCGGTGCGCGACGCACGGGTGAGTGACACTGTGGCATGCACGTCTCCTCGTTCGGACGTCGCGCGGCGCCCCCGGCGGCGGCGGCGGCGGCGGCGACGGCGAAGACGTCGAGCGCGGGCGTCGATACTCGCGCGGGAGCATCAGACGTCGACGGACCGGCGCCGTCGCCGTCCTCGTCGTCATCCACCGACGTCGTCTCACCGCTCTCGTGAAACGTTCGTAAGAACTCAAACAGACTCGATCCCTTGCACCAGGCCAAACGTTCGAGCGTTTTTTCCTCGACGGCGTGAAAGTGTCGTTGAATCTCTCTCGGCGCCTCCGCGTCTGCGCGCACGAACGATTCGATGATGGTGACGAGATCGAACGGGTGGATTCCCAACAGTTGCGTCGTCGCGGGAAACGCGAGCGTGGACGTCTTATACGTCGTCACGACCACCTCCATGGCGCACGCGAGCAAGCACTTTGTAAACCTCTCGCTCGCCAAGAGGCTCGTAAAGTCGGCGTCCCGCTCGTCGCCAGACATTTTCGCGCGCTCGTCGTTCAGTATGCGAATGAGAAAGTGGAAAAAGACGTGCGTCACTTCCTCGGTGCGTTGCTCCACGAGTGCGTCCATGACGGCGCTCTGCGGACCGACGTCGACGCGCGCGCCCGTCGTCAACGCGTCCTCGCGAATCGCTTGACCGACGCGTCCGCCGAGAACTTCCACGCGTCTACGCAGGCGTAATAGCGTCTCCGCGTCGCCTTGTCGCACGTATCGACGAAGGTTCACGAGCTTGGCTTCGACGGATTCGGCGCAGACGACGTCTTGTAACCACGACGCCGTCGCCATGGCTTGACTGATGGGCGTCGCCGCGGGTCCCGGACCGGCGACGGCAATGCCGCGAAACGGCCGCGCGGGACTCGCCGGACCGACGACCAAGGGAATCTTTTTCGGTCGAATCGGAGAGAAAGGCGCGGTGCGTTTATTGCGACGCGCGGGCGTCGCCATGGCGCCTCGCGTCGACGCCGTCGCGCATTCGGCTAAATCTCCGATGACGCGTCGACCTCTCGATCCCTCGACGTCCATCTCCGTGTACAGATACAAGGTTTCATCCACGGCGAGACGACCGAAGGTTTCGCTCGACACGCGTTTATATCTCTCGATGACGCGTTCGGCGACGTCTTTGTCGCCGTCGAACACGCCGGTGACGCGCGAGTCGCACGGCGCGACGTCGTCGAAGTGCGCGCCGGAATCCTTCTTCGCGTTTGGAAACGTCTCCGTCATCACCTTGACGATGGCCTCGGACATCTGACGCGCGATCTCGATTTTCGTCTTATTCATCGCGCTGAGACTGGCCAACGGATCGGGTAATCCCGTGACGGGATCCTTCGTCGACATGGTCATCATGTTTCGAAGCGACGTCCGCAGGAGCGCTCTCGGCGCGTTGACGAGTAAAAACGCCTCCACCGCCACGAGCAAGTGAAAACAAGAGTACAGATCCGGAAACGTCGGTAACGCCTCGCACTTGACGCACAGGTACGCGCTCCATCCCAATCGCACGATCGCTTTCCCTCCCGGCGACTCGTCGTCAAAGTGTAATCGCGCAAAGTCTCGAAACTTGTTCGCGATGACCTTATTAAACGCGAACGCGCTTCGAATCTCGCGAATCTGCAGCGTTCGCTCGACTTCAGCCACCGCGCTCGACCCAGGACTCGGAAGTTTCGTCGCCAACGCGCGCGCACTCGCGTTTAAAAACTCGGGCAACGCGTCCAACAGACGCACGAGCGTCGTCCCGCTCGCCTCGAGCACCGCCGTCAAGTCACCGCCGTTCATCGTCGCGCGCCGGCGCTTCCCATCGCGAAACGCATCCTCGGCGTCCAATAATCCCAACGCGATGAACGTCGCGCACGCCTCGCGCGCGCGTCGAGCGTCGTCGTCTTCGCCGTCGAGCGCCGCCGAAGCCGCGCGCGCGCTCGTCGTCGGCGGCGTCCCCGAGGCGTCCGAGCGCGACGCGACCGACATCGCGCGCGTCGCCGCGTCGGCGTCCAGTAAATCACGCGCGAGTCGACGCGCGTCGTGCGCGCGCGCGTGCGCGTCCAGCGCGTTCATCGCGCGCGCGGGACGACGGAACGTGAGATGTCTTTCAATCGCAATCCGCGCCCAGATCCGATGCCGCGCGTGCGGTCGTCGTCGACGCGGTGCGCGCGCCGAAAATCGAGCGGAGAGCCGTGCGATGTGCGTGTCGCACCGATGCGCGTCGTTCGAGGCGTCGAGAGACGACGACGAGGACGAGGCGCGGTGGAATGCGGCGCAACCGTCCGGGCGCGGATTCGCGCCAATCGCCCACTTTTCGCGCCATATTTTGATATGGATTTACATGTGTATGTATGTACTGTGTGTCCGAGAAGTATGTATACCTACAGCGGCCCCTCGGCATCGAATCGCGCGCGCGCGCGACATCCGTCGACGCGCACCGGGCGAGCGGCGCGCGCGAATGGTGACATCCATTACGTTTTGACGTTCTCGCGTGCCGTTTCACCTCGGCGCGCGCGAGAGACGCCGCGCGAGAGAGACGCGCGCGCGGGAGACATTCACCATGTCGGCGCTCTCTCGCCGCGCGCGCGACGCTCTCGGACGTCTGGCGTCGACGTCGTCCGACGCGTCGACGCGCGCGTTTTTTCACGCGCGATTGACCTCGCGCGCGCGTCGAGAGACGTCCTCCGCGCGAGCGCGCGACGACGGGACGCGCGTCAGGCGGTACGCCAGGGGCAAGCGACCGCCGCGACCGCCGCACGCCCAACCCGCGCGGGACGCGCGGGACGCGCGGGAACACGCGCCGACGCGTGTGTCGAGAGTGGACGCGTTGCGGCACGCGGGGGCGTCGTGGTTGGAGGTGTTTAAGACGCGAGAGGCGCGAGACGAGATCGCGCGCGCGTTCATGGCGGGCGCGCGCGCGGGAACGAAGACGCCGCGCGCGCCGACTCGAGCGGCGAAACGCGCGTGGGCGACGATTCGTCGATGGAGACGCGCGGCTGGAGAAGCGGTGCCGGTGACGGCGCTGCGACACGCCGGTGGGTCGTGGTTGGACGTGTTGACGCACCCGGAGTTTAAGACGCAACTGTGGAAGGCGAGACCGTTTCAACCGGTGTGGTTGAGGCAAGGAGCGATGGACGCGGCGGTGGCGCGCGAGGCGAGGAAGCGAGGGAAGCGTGACGTGGTGAATCCGATGTTGTCGCTGCGACACGCGGGGGTGAGTCGTCTCGGGGCGTTGATGCACGAAAAAGTGCGAGAGTACTATTGGGCGCGCGCGGCGGCGGCGTACGCGCGCACCGTCGTCGAGCGACCCTTCGTGACGGCGATGTTTTCGTCGGTGACCAAGTGTGTGATGTCGGATGCGTTCGTACAAATCGTGATGGAGGAGAAGAGCGTGTTCGCGTTGGATTGGAATCGCGTGGCGTCTTTTTTCATCCTCGGCGTCACGTACGTCGGCGCGTTTCAGTACCGGTTGTATAATCATTGGCTCAAACCTCTGAACGACGCGTGGAGACCGAAATACGGACTCGCGCTGAGTACGGGAGGAGTGGTAATGATCGATCAGGCGTTCGTGCAACCGTTTCTGTATTTACCGACGTTTTTAGGCATTCGCGTGCTCAGCGAGGGGGGGTGTCGCATCGTCGATTTACCGAGCGAGGTGTTCGCCAAGTGGGAGAAGACGGCGTTCGACACGGTGAGCGCGCTGTGGTGCGTGTGGGTGCCGGCGCAGGTGATTAATTTCGCCGTCATTCCGAAACATCTCACGATTCCTTGGATGAACGCGATCGGGTTGATGTGGAACGGAGTGCTGTCTTACATGCACGGTCGCTACGAGCGAGAGGACAAACAGATGACGGCGAGCGTCGCGCGCGTCGAAAACGCGGAGACAGAGTCACAAGATGATGAGCAAGATGATGAGTAGTTGTTAGTACTTGTAGTTTTTTTGTAGCGAGCATTTATGTACGTCGTAGCGCAAATCCGGAGAGGCGGGAGAAGGGCGGTTTCTCGATACAAAATATATTCGATAAAATATTTTTCGCACGCTTTGCTTTTGCTAATTTTTCGTCATCTTCATCTACAAGGTCTTCATGTCTTTCTCCTCCGGATTTCTGCCGTCACCGGTGGTGATGGTGTCCTTAAATGTCCCGCCGCCCGGAACCATGGGCAACACGTGCTCGACGTGCGGCACCATGACGTCGAGCAAATACGGACCATCCGCCTCAATCATGCGCTTGATGGCGCCCTCGAGATCGCTCATGCGCATGACGCGCTCGGCCGGGATGCGGAACCCGTTGGCGATGGTGACGAAATCCGGGAAAATGTGCGCCTCCTCCTTGGAGACTTGGAAGTCATCGTCCGGCGATCCGAGGTAGGTGTGCCCGCGGTTCGCCTTGTAAAATCGATCCTCCCACTGGACAACCATGCCGAGGTATTGGTTGTTCAAAACGAAGCACTTGACGGGCAAATTCTCCGCGTGCAACGTAGCGAGCTCTTGAACGTTCATGACGAAGGAGCCGTCGCCGTCGATGTCGACGACGAGCTCATCCGGACGCGCCGCCTGGGCTCCGATGGCGGCGGGTAAACCGAAACCCATCGAACCCAAACCGCCAGACGTCAACCAGTTGCGCGGCTCGTCAAACTTGTAGTGCTGCGCCGCCCACATTTGGTGCTGACCGACGCCCGTGGAGATGATCGCCTTGCCCTCCGTCATCTTGCACAAGAGCTCGATCGCCGCCTGCGGGGCGATGACGTCGCCGACTTGTTCGGGAATCGGAAACGGAAACTCCTTGCGCTGGACTTCAATCTCCGCGCGCCACTCCGAAAAGTCCGGTAAGTGCTTCTCTTGCGAGATGAGCTTGTTCAGCGTCTTCAACGCCGGTCGAATATTACTGAAGATGGAGCAGAACGGTTTTTTATTCTTACCGAGCTCCGCCGGGTCGATGTCGATGTGCACGATGGCGGCGCGCTTGGCGAATTCCGTCAACTTACCAGTCACGCGATCGTCGAATCGCACGCCAAAGGCGAGCAAAAGATCGGCGCTATTGATGGCGTAGTTGGCGTACACCGCACCATGCATACCGAGCATGCTCAGGCTCAAATCATCGCTCTGCGGGAAGCTTCCCAGACCCATGAGCGTGTTCGTCACCGGAATTCCGGTGGAGCGGCAAAATTCAATCAGCTCTCTGTCTGCGTCCAAGCATCCACCGCCAGCGTACACCACCGGTCGCTTAGAATTTTTAATCAAATCGAGCACCTGTTGGAGCTGCGGGGACGTCGGCGGCGTCGGCAAACGGCTCAGGTAACCGTTGAGCGAAACCTTTGGCTCCCAGTACGGCACCGCCAGTTGCTGTTGCACATCCTTCGGAATATCGATGAGCACCGGGCCGGGTCGACCGGACGCGGCCAAGAAGAACGCCTCGCGAACAATTCTCGGAATCTCTTCCACGTTCATCACCAAATAATTGTGCTTGGTGATCTGTCTGGTAATCTCCACGATTGGCGTCTCTTGAAACGCATCCGTCCCGATCATCGGTCTCGGCACCTGACCCGTGATCGCCACCATCGGCACCGAATCCAGGAGCGCATCCGCCAATCCAGTCACCAAGTTCGTCGCTCCCGGACCGCTCGTCGCGATGCACACGCCCACCTTACCCGTCGCCTTGGCGTACCCCTCCGCCGCGAAAACCTCCCCTTGCTCGTGTCGGCACAACACGTTTCGAATTCCCGTCACGCTCTTCGTCAAACTCTGGTGAATCTCCATCGACGCCCCGCCCGGATACGCGAAGACGCAATCCACGCCCTCGCGCTCGAGCGCCTCCACGAGAATGTCGGAGCCCTTTCTCGGCTCGTCGTCGCCGAACCGGGACGCGAATTGCCCCCTCGGTCTCTTGCTCGCGTACGATGTCATCTGGGACGTCGAGAGCTCGAGCTCGGTGAATTGAGACGGATCGATGAATTCGCTCGCGTCCGGTTGACGCACGGCGGCGAGACGAGACTCACGCGCGGTGCGGACGCGAGATATCTCGCGCGGGCGCGCGGTGGGGCGAATGGCGGCTCGAGCATTCGTCTTCGCGTCGCGTCCTCGCGCGCGCGCGGTGGGTGCGGCGACGCGCGCGGGGTGTGACATGATCGCGTGCATGGTCTCCGTCGTCGGGCGCGCGCGAAGGGGCACGTCGCGCGCGAGAGAGTGGGGTTCGATGACGACGTCAAGCCCTGGATGATGTGGATGGAAAGCTTATCTAGGGTGGTTTTATAGGACATCTAGTACGTACTATGAAATATTTAAATCAACAAGTATAATCACGTGGCGAGATGCTCGAGCCAGCGGTCGAGCGCGCGGCGACGCGCGGCGCGATAGGCGCGACACGCGCGCGATCTCGAATTTTCTTCGTTCGCACGCCCGGCGTTCGCGTCTTCGAGCTCGCGGAGCGCGTGCGAGGACGCGCCGAGGGAGGCGCGAAGCGCGTCGCGAATGTCGGCGACGGCGGCGGCGGAGAGTCGACGCGGACGACGGCCGGACGACGCGTCTCGCGCGACGTCCGCCACGGCGTCGACGCTCGAAGCGGTCCAAATTTGAAGCACGCGGAGCGCGTCCGTCGGAAGGTCGACGACGCCGCGTCGAGACGGCGTCGCGGGAAGCGTCAATCTGGGCGGCGCGCCGAGCGCGCGAAGCGCGGCGATTTTCGCCGAGACGAGCTCGGAACGATCCTCGGGCGCTTCGTCGATCCACGGTGGGAGAACGGTGAGAACGTCCGCCGCCGGGCGATCGTCCTCGACGGTGAATCCGTACGTGAAGAGGAGCGATTCGGATGATTTTTCGCCGTAATCGATGAAAATTTCCTCCCCCTCCGTCGGCCGTCTTCGTCTCGGCGGCGACCACACCAGGGCGACGTACCCACCGCCCGGCGCGTTCGCGTCCACGACGTGTTCCCACCGCGCGTTCGTTTTCGTCGCACCACCGTGATTGACGAAATCTATCCCCGGCACGACGCTCTCCACCTCCACCGCGTCGCCTCGACCCACGGGGATGGACACCGCGCGAGACCAAAACGTTTGATACGCCCACAGAAATTCCCGCTCGGACACCTCCGGAAGCACGTGCAGCGACCCACCGGCGGCGTTATCCGCCTGCGTCAGCGCGCGCACGGCGGGTCGAATATTTTCCTCAAACATTTTCGTCGCGCTCGCGCGTTGCGCCTTCGCCGCCGCGAACGCCGGCGTCCCCTTCAACTCTCTCTCCAACTCCTCCTCGCTAAAACTCAACGGCGCGTCGTACCTCCTCGGCAACGCGTCGACGTACTCCCTCCACGCGCTCGCCTCCCCTCGTCGTCGTTCAATCATCAGCATGCACATCGTCGCCGTTCGCGCGTCCAACGCGCCTCGTCTCGCCAGCTCGACGTACGTCTCCCCCAGCGCCGGATCCCCCGCGCACGACCTCGCGTTCATCGTCGCCGCGTCCGGAATCGTCATGAGCGTCCCACCGACGCCGCGCGCGAACGCCCCGACGCCGCCTCGCCCGTCTCTCGAAGCGTCTCTCGCCGCTTCGTCTCTCGCCGCCGCCGCGCCGAGCTCGCAGCTCGAAAACGTCCCGCCCGCGCGTTCACACCACCTCCTCGCCCGTCTCGCGCGGTCTCCGTCGGAATCACTCGCGCACGCGTCTCGCTCGGGATCGAGAATCGACCCGTGCGTCTCCGTCGCTTCGCGCGCGCCGAGAAGACCGACGAGCCCGAGACCACTGAAAAGAATGAATGTTGAAACTTTCGCGTCGATTCGTCTTTCCGTCGCGCGCGAGGACGACGCGCGGGTGGGCGAGACCGCGCGGGAGAGGTCGATGGGTGCTCGAGCGAGGAGTCGACTCGCGCGACGCGCGTGGGCGCGCATGGATGGATGGATGGGCGAGGATTAATGACGCGCTCGCGAGAGAGACGTCTCGTCGTCGCCGGGTCGTCGTCGTCGTCGTCGTCGCGCGGGCGAACGAACGCGCCGCATCGGAACGTATCGTCTCATCTCTTCATTTTATGCGCTACAATCACAAACGAACGAACGAACACACACACACACACACACACACACACACACACACACACACACACACACACACACACACACACACACACACACAAAA
>Ga0208410_1000449_pt1 | contig 23925 bp, 13 predicted proteins | sample ETN02SmetaG_3_FD_185787 | JGI IMG/M metagenome (GOLD analysis project Ga0208410, IMG submission 185787) | Marine microbial and viral communities from oxygen minimum zone, Eastern Pacific Ocean - ETNP2014F10-02SV257 (SPAdes) (version 2) | ecosystem: Environmental > Aquatic > Marine > Oceanic ... | reverse complement strand
GTCGCGTTCGCGCGTCGATCGCGCGCGACGTCGACGGCGATCATCGCGCGAGGGGCGAGCGCGAACGCGAAGCGGCGGAGGCGGCGGAGGTTTCGTGTGGGGGGTGATTCTTGAGTCATGAACCGTGGTTTGGTGGATCGTGTCCGACCGACCGAATTCCGATTCGGATCAGACGGTCCGGTCCGGGACGAGACGGCGCCGGCGCCGGCGCCTGCGACGGCGACGCGCGCGCGCGACGAGGTGGATGAAGATGCGACGGTTGACGTCGATGAGTGATTCGTGTGCGCGAGAGAGATGGTGCGAGACGCGAGAGAGCGACGAGACTGACGACTCGACGCCGCGCGCGTAGGAATCGAACGCGCGACGAAGCGCGTCGCTGCACGACGGACAGGAACTCTTGAAGAGGATTCGGCAGAAATACGCCGCGGATGAGCGCCCGTATCACGCCTTTTTACAGGCGTTGATTAAATTTCGAAATAAGCAGTTCAGCGCGGAGGAGGTTGTGCAAAAGTGTGCGATTTTATTTTACGACCAACCCGAGGTGTTGGAGGGCGAGGACGGGTTGGCCACCTTCGTGCCCAAGACGTGTCACCCGCCGAAGCGGTCGTCGTGGTTCGATTGGTCCCCCGCGGTGCACCATCGTTTCGGGAGCGACAATTTCCGATTATTCGTGCGCACATTGTTATTATGCGAGTACAAGAGTCGAATGAACCCACCCGAACCGAAGATGCGTCGGTGGCGCCTGACGGATGGCGATAGCAGCGAATCCGACAGCGACGACTACTCGTCGTCGGAGGAGAGCGAGACGGAGAGTTCGCAACAGGTTGAAAAAGAGCCGGGGACGCTTCGACCGGACCAAATACCGTCGCGATGGGTCGGCGAGGAGAAGGATCGCGTCATGAGCGCGTTCGAACGAATGACGTTGACGCTCGAACCGAAGGACGAAGAGTACTGTTGGGCGGACACCAAGGCGGCACGCGAGGCGAAGGAAAATAAGGAGGAGATCGAGATTCGTGGGAAACGAGGGCGTACCGAGGAACGAGATTACTCTAGCACCCCTCGCGAGTCCCCGTCGCCGCCGCCATCCTTCAATAAACGTCGAGCGAGCGCCAGAATCATTGCCAAGGTGAACAGGGGCATCGTGTACAACCGCTTTCGAAGCTTGTCCTCGCCCGACGGTTTGGCGAGAGGTCGCATGCGCATGACGCGCTCGATGAGCACGGTGAGCAACGATTTACCGGCTAAGCCCAAAAACAAACTCATCCTGAACCGAGATTCGAACAAAATGTCCCCCAACTGCGCCGAGAGAATCGGTTTACACTCGCTCCCCGCCGACGTCCTGCAGCGCGTCATCGCGCACTACTCCGTCCAAGAGGGCAAGGCGGAGTTGAACCAAATTCGCGAGTCTCTCATCAAATCTTTACTGAAAAATTATAAAGGTAAATAGCGTGTATATCATCAATATTCACATTCATTGTCACGTTCATTATTTTTACAATTTGTGCTCGCCTCGCCGAGCCTTCGCAGCCCTAAGATCACTAACACTTTCACCCCTCGCGTCATCGCGGTCGAGCATCGTCGCGCGCGCGCGCGCTCATCGCGCGCACCGCGACGTCACTCACGGTCACCGACGTCTCACTCGCGCGAACGCGTCGGTCAGTGTCCACCTGGGTGTAAAAACTTGGACGCCTTCTTATCAGCCTCGGTGATCCCAGCCGTCGCGTACACGACCGCACATCCGACGACGGCGATGCCGGAGAAGAAGGGCCACGCGCGCGGAACCTCGCGGACGAGCGCGGTGAAGAAACTTTGATTCGAATACGGCATGTCCGAGGCGAGCGCGCGGACGCGAGTGCGGATCAAGGCGCGCCCGAGGTCGAGGGATGCCAGGGGATGGAGTGGGTCCATGGTGGGTCGTGATTGGTCGAATTGTGATTTTCACGTGGACGTTCGTCATTCTCTCGCGCGCGGCGACTCAAGACGACGCCGCGCGTCATGGCGAGCGCGGACGACGGGCGGTACGATCATCTCGTGAAGATTTTGCTCGTCGGCGACAGCGGCGTGGGGAAATCGTCCCTCGTGCAGCGATTCGTGCACGACACGTTCGAGGAGGTGAGTCCCACCGTGGGCGTGGACTTTAAGCTCAAATACGTCGATATCGACGGGAAACGGTTGAAACTCACGGTGTGGGACACCGCGGGACAGGAGCGTTTTCGCACGCTGACGAGCTCGTACTACAGAGGCGCGCACGGGGTGGTGTTTGCGTACGACATTACGAGCGAGGAGAGCTTTAGGAACTTGCGCGACGTGTGGCAAAAGGAGGTGGACATGTACGGTACGATCGCGAACTCGGTGAAAATCGTCATCGGGAATAAGATCGATAGGGAAGGTGATCGCGCGATCGCGCGAGAGGACGGAGTGGCGTTCGCCAAGGAGCACGGGTGCTTGTTTCTCGAGTGCAGCGCGAAGACCAAGGTGCGCGTGGCGGAGGCGTTCGACGAGCTGGTGAAAGCCATCTTGGAAACCTCTGGGTTGTTGATGGACGTCGAGGGCGATACCGATGGCGTCAAACTCGGGGCATACGCCGATCGCGCGAACGGTGGATGTTGCTGAGACCAAACGTCGACGCGCGACGTCTATTCCGAGTCAAACTTAGTGGACACGGAATGCACGCTTACGCTTGTAGTACTATCGAATAGTGGAATGTTTGCCTAGGTTATAGTATTGAAAGTCTTCAAAAGAAAAGCTACATAATTGCCCAGCCCTGAACCATCGCGACGATGGTCCTCCCCGAGCGTTCACAGTGTACACAGTCTCGTCAGCGCGCAGCGAGAGTGTCGTCTCCTCAGAGCGGCGCCGTGAGCACGGCTTCGTACTTTTTGATTTGGCTCATGAGGGACAAATCAAAGTACTTCTCACCGATGCTAGCCGTCAAACCACCGATCAAACGCGGGTCGACCACGGTCTCAATCTTGAGCGTGGAGCCTTGCGGCGCGTGACCCTTGATGGAGTCTTGCACGTTGGAGAGCTGTTCCGGCGTCAAAGCGTGCGCAGTGGTGATGACGCACTTCACTTCGTTTCTAGACGCCATGCACTGCTCCTCGAAGCGGAGAACAATCTTTGGCAACTCACGCAACCGACCATTCTCAGCCATGGCCTCGACAAAGTTGCTGGTGATGGGCGTGAACTTCGCGCCTTGGCAAAACTCCTTCACCCCCGCCAACTTCTTACTCTTGGCCATGGACGGATCCATCAAGAACTGCTTAAACTTGAGATCCTTCTCGACTAACGCGGAGAGCTGTTGCGATGTAATAGCGCGCGCGAGCCAAAGGTCAGTCTCTCGTCCCACGAATCGTTTGTCGCGCGCGTCGCCGACATCTCTCGAGTCGCATAGTCTTCGCGCGCGTCCACGCACCTGCGCTACTTCTCCCTCGACCGCGCTCAAGTTCCCAGCCTTGGTCGCCGCGACGTACAGAGCCGTCGCGTATCGTCCACTCGTGCCGTATTGTTGCAAAGGCGCCTGCATTCACACGCACGATACGTTTCGTTCTCCGGTCAGTCTTCCCACTCGCCATCGTTCGAAACCTCGCCTTCATCGCCCCGAGTCACCCTCTCGCGCGCGACGCGCCGTCACCGCGTCGTCTCTCGCCATCATCGCGCGCAAAACATTACGCACCTTCACATCCGCCGTCGCCGCCGCGCCCTTGGCCGTCGCGTACGTTCTCTGCGTCGTCGTTCCATCGTCAGTCGCTCGTCTCGCGATCGTCTCGCGCGGCGTCGCCCTTCACACCGTCCTCGACGCGTCGACGTCGTCCCTCTCGCGCGCACGGGTCGCTCGCGGGCGGGCGGTTATTTTCACGCACCTCGAGCGTCGCTCGCGCGCTCGCGACGCGCGCCAATCGTCGAAGCATCGTCGTCGCTCTGTGAGGGGATCGCCGGGCGCGCGAGGCCCTCGCGGGCGCGGCGTGGCGGGCGTTTCTCATAGTCTGCGTCTTCGAAACCCATCTTAATCGCAGTGATACATACTCAAGTGATTTGAGCTCGATCTTTTCCATTTCGTCCTTTTGCGCCGACGACTCGATCCGCAACACCCTCTCGTTATCGGTTCGCGACATCACACGTCGTCGAGCGACGTCGGCGTCGCGATGTCCGCGACTTCGCGCGTCGCGCGGTGCGATGCGGGCGGGTCCGCATCCGCGCGCGAGGACGCGCGCGATCGAGCGCGGCGCGCGCGTTCGCGGACGAAGATGATGACCGCGGGAACCGGGATGTTACTGGCGACGCTCGGCGCGTCGATCGCGCGCGAGGCGAGCGCGGGAGGGGCCGTGCAGACGGCCTTGCGTGCGACCGGGGGTGAGACGTCGACGCGCGGTGGGAACGAGACGTCGTCGGGATCGACGGGCGGCGGGAATCGCGCGGCGGTGGAGGAGTTGGACGCCAACGCGCGCGAGAGCGAAACCGCCGCGGCGATTCGTCGAGGCGCGCGCGTCAAGTTGACGGATGAACGCGCGGAAGAGCTCATTGCGGGCCCGATGATGGGGTTGTACGGTGGGTTGGACGAGACGGGCGAGACGACGAACGCGTTGGACGTGTTGACGGGGAGCTCGAGCGGGGACTACCTCGTGTGGTGCCACCGAGGAGAAGAGAAGAAGAGCGCGGCGCCGGCCATCGCGAGCGCGGGTGTGGGTCTTTTTGAAACGGCGAAAAAGGTCATCTTTCACGGTGGATACAAGGTGTGGGATTCGGGGAGCGAATTTGAAGACGTGTCGTCGACACACGCGTTAGACACCGCAGCCGGCGCGTTCGAGTGTCTCACTTCCGGAGGGTCAAAAGATGGGAAAGCCGCGCTTGGTAAGACGAACGGCGACTGTCCGAGACTGCAGGGCGATCGCCCGAGCAAGCGGGATGAAGAAGTCGCCGTCATCACGGCGAAACCGATTCATTTGTCGCACTCGACCGACATGGCGATGTTGGGAAAACATTTGGAGAGGCGAGAATTGCCGGCGCTCGACGTCAACGACGAAGACGACGAAGGCGACAACGGCGTCGCGTCGACGGGATCGAACGAATCGTCCGAGGATGGTGAGGACTCCAAGCTCGGTAAAGGCACGAAACAACACGCCTTGATCGTCTTCGGCGGCCGAGACGAGGATGACCAGCGCTTGGATACGCTCTACGCGCTCGGTCTCGACGACAAGCAGTGGCGCAAAATTGAATTCGAACTCCCGGATAAACGCGACGACATGGTCCCTCAGGGACCTTTTGAGATGCCGATGATAGTTAAACACGCGCACGAGAACGGCAAGCCGTTTCCGCTCGGGCGCTCGGGTGCGACGGCGGTCGTGACCAAGGATAACAGAATGATCATCTACGGCGGCTTCGTCGTGGAGGGACGTCTGGGTTTCAACGTCGGTGAGATTTTGTCGCTCGACTTGGATACGATGAAGTTCAGCTACCCCATGGTCAGCGGTAGTCTTCCCGTGCGTCGTAACAAGCACTCTGCGATTTTGGACGACAAGCAACGCATGTGGATTTGGGGCGGCTCCGTCTGGGATCACACGGGTGGTAGCTCGACGTACGCGTCCACCGCGACGTACTATGCCGACGTCAGCAATCCTAAATCGATCGTGTGGCATCGCGTGGAGACAAAGGGAAAACCACCGAGTCAACGTCGCTTCCACAACGCTCTCTTCATGGATGGGGCCATGTACATCATCGGCGGCGAGGATTACCGCACGCGCACCTACCTCAGCGACGCGCACCGACTGGATCTCAACACTCTCACGTGGACGCAGCCCGCGGTTCTCGGAGGCATCAAGGGTGGTCGCATTCGGGCGAGCGCGTTTCCGTGGATCCCTGCCGACGCTCACGTCAAGGAAGCCGCCTTGGGTAAGTCTCACCACCATCACAAGGAGGAGGAGGACGAAGACGAAGACGAAGAGCGCGCGAAGGATGAAAAGACGTCCAAGAAGCGCGAACATTCGAAGAAGTCCGAAGACAAAGACTCGAAGAAGATGGAGGGTAAGAGATCGAAAAGGACCGAGGACAAACAATCGAAGAAGTCTGCCAGCGACGAGGACGATGACGACGCGAAGGGCGAAGAGACGCGCGCCGGGCTCATCGACGCCTCCACGTGTGGAACCGGCGAAACCGCGCGCGTTCGCACGGGCGAAAATCAACCCGATATCGAGCATCTCATCTCTGTTCTCGTCGATGGATCGACGAGCAAACTCGGTCAACACGACACCGATGATGAAGCGGCGTTGGCGGCGAGTCTCACCGCGTCGGGGTGGTTGCCGAACACGGCGCGAAGTTCAGACATTCTCTCCGAGTCGAGCATGCTTTGGCGCAAGGCGCCCGACATAGGTTCGAAGGAAGGTCTTCCTGGCTGGATCACGGATAGCAACGGTCGAGATAAGTCCGTGCTGACGGAGACGCTCGCGGCAGACCCAGAGGCGTCGAACGTTGAGGCGCGTCTGTTGCAAGCCATCAAATCGGTTCGCGAGACGCGGGACGTCGCGTCGAAGGAAGTCGCCGACGAGCACAGACTAGACAAGCTCGCGGAGGAGGAGAGCAAAATCGGTAAGACCAAGACTAAGACGGTGCAGGATGAGGTCGAAAAGGTTCTCAAGCGCACCGAGCGCAAGGCTGAGGAGGATGAGGCTGAGGAGGCTGAGAAAGAAAAGTCGAAGCAATCGAAATCATCGCGGCGCTCTGGTAAGGATTCCAAAGACGACGATCATGCAAAGTTGTCCAAGCGCGACGACAAGGCTGCTGAACGTAAAGATGACCGCAATTCGAAGCGTAAGAGCTCGGACGATGACGACGCCGACGATGTCAAATCCACGCACAAGAAGTCATCTCGAAACGCCGACGACGACGAGGATCGGAAGTCGAAGCACGGGAAGAAGGCGCGCAAAGAAGAGGACGACGACGAGGATCACAAGTCGAAGCACGGGAAGAAAGCGCTCAAAAGAGAAGACGACGACGAGGATCACAAGTCAAAGCACGGGAAGAAAGCGCTCAAAGAAGAGGACGACGACGAGGACGAAGAAGATTTGAAGAGTACCAAGCATAAAAAGTCATCAAAGAAGGGCGAAGACAAACTTCATCTTTCGGCGGCGGCGAAGATGCTCGAGAAGATTCAAAAGAGAGGAGAGGCGGCGGCGCATTTGGGAGCCGTATCGAGGGTGACGTCCAATCCCGCGCACGTCACGTACTTCTGGAGTACGATTTCAGTCGTGGCGATTGCCGCGGCGATCGCGATCAACTTCATGCCAGCGAAACGCCGCGACCGAGCGGCGAGCCAAACGGAGAGAATACCGTTGGTGCCGAGTAGTTCGTCGATGTCAGACTCTCCCAACACGTCTGCGGCCAAGTGGCAGCGAGACGCCATGGCTCGAAGAGGCATCGCGTACGGAGACTTTGACGAGTTTGTATAGACCTACCAAGTTGAGTTGAATTACAAAGTACGTACATTAATTCATACGTTTTCCGCGTCATACTTCTGCTCTTCGCTCACCAACAGCGGCTCCTCCGCGCCGTCTCGTGAGGAGAAGAACTTTCCTTTCGCAATCGCCACAACTAATACTCCGAACACGACCACCGCGAATCCGAAAACCACATCAAACACAAAATACGCTTGCTCTGAATCCGCGAGTAATTGAACTTTCTCCTGTCGATGTCCGGGAACGTTCAGTCGAACGTAGGACGGATCGACGCCCACGGCGGACGTGTCGGAAGTCTCCTCAGTCTTCAAAATCCACCCGCTTGTCGGCATTTCTACGAGGGCTTCGGTCTCGCCCTGCACCACAGATACGTTTGTCAAAGGCGTTTTCACGTTTTCAAATGCGCACTTCGCATCAGCTTGAAAAACGCACTGCGAAAATCCAGTCGGTTCACATTTCAACGCGTAGAGATCGTTGCCGTATTTCCCTTCTTTGTGATTCCAATAGTTCCCAGGACGATCCTCTCCACATCCTTGGTCCACGTGGCACGTAAACACGCTGCGTTTCACGTCCGCCGGATCTTGAATTGTCGGATTAATCTGTTTGTTGATGATGTTAAGAACACCCGAGTGTCCTTGAATCATGGCAGAGATATTCTCCGACGTGTATTTGCGTGAAGTCCCATACTCGTCCGCCTGAACAGTGTTTGCATCACCACACGTGTTTACTATACCAATCTCCGGACAGAACCGAGCCCCGTGCGATCGAAGGTTGAGATCGTCGCAGTTCTGCGATCGCGAGTCGCGAACATTAAAACACTGCCCGATGTCTAAATTCGGAGCGCACGAACACGTGCACGTACCGCTGAACCGCTGCGTGTTGTCCTCTGTCCACGTCGCATCGGGTTGCAAGGCATCCGAGGACGCCTTTGAAGCGTCTATCTGATTCTGTGGCACCGAGTTGACCAGATTTTCCATTTGATCGTTGTACGTGTTTCCATCCTGTTGACCGAGGTGGGAAGCCAAAACGTTGCTCGCGGGCTCGAGTTTGTGATGCATGCTTTGCCACAAATTACCATAGGTCGCGCCCCTGCCCCGGCGACTGGCGAGACCGCTTCGCTTCATCAGCGTTTTGCGTTCGTGTTCCGTGGAGACGATCGACTTCAAACGCTTCCACACACGCCGCGCAGTGAAGAGGTTGTCGCGCGATAACGGTGTTCGCTCGGATTCAGCGAGACTCGCCTGCTGGACAACGTTGCTCGCCGCCGGACACTTGGAAGAAGACGCCCACGTCGTACCGAGACTCACGATGATCGTGTGTCGAGATGGAACCGTGACCATCAGCGATCCGAGCGCGCCTGTGTTAAATAAAACATCGAACTCCGGTTCGTCTCCCGCGAGCACGGGGCCTTCGACGTCTCGGCACTCCGAACCAAGACTCGATGCGGCCGCGTTCGCCGCGTTGGGCTCGACTTCTTCGTTGGAAACCCTCGAGTTGTACACGTATCCACCCAGACCGTAGAACCTGTTCGCCGCAGGAAATGCTGGAGTGGCGATTTCGTCGATAAAGCTCGAGCTGACGAGCTGGCGAACGCGTCCATCCGGCATTTTCCATTTACCTCTGTTGACGATGAGCTGGCCGAAGCGCGCGACGTCGCGGCAACTCGCGAGCTGGCCGCCGGTGAACGAAATCTCGCCGTTTTCATGCCCTTCGTGATCGAAAAAATCGGATAAACCGAGCGGTTCAGCCAAAAATTTCTTCACGAACGCGGCGGGTTGCTGGTTCGTCGCCCCGCGCAGCACCCCATTCAAAAACTTCAACGGCGTTCGATCCAGATTACTGTACAGATCACCGTCATCAAACACCGCTCCAGGCTCGTACGAACCATCCGAACTCACCTGTGCGAGCAAATCTCGCACGGAGAGCTGTTCCCAATAGTTGGAGTTCCAAAAGCTCGGCGTGTCGCCGCCGTGTTCGCTCGCCGCGTCCAACAACTGCTTCACGTTCGAGTCCAGGGTCAAGTCTTGCCGCGTGATCGCCACGCCGATCGCGAGTACGGTGGCCACTTTACCGACCCCGCCCACGTCGAACGCGCTGTTCAGATTCGCGCCGTTGTAATACTCCTCGTGCACGATCACGCCGTCCTTGACGACGAGGAAGCAATCCCGAGACGGGAGCTCCTTTCGAATCCGCGTCGCGCCGTCGATGAGATCCGCGCCGACGAGTCCGTGCTCCTCGGGAAAACTCGAAAACCACGACTCGCTCGACGGTCCGAGCGCATCGCGACGACCGAGCGCTTTGAACCCGTCAAGATTTTCATACGCGAACCACGCGCCGAGCGCGAGCGCCAACGCCAGCGCGGCGACGACGACGCGCGAGCGGTGCTTGGACCACCACGACCGACGGCCCTGCGTCGCCCACTCGCGACTATCGTCGTTCATGGCGATCGACGACGACGCGAGACGCACGCGACGCGCGCGCGAGTGTGATGCGCGGTGTAACACCCCACGCGCGGTACTGAATTACTGAAAGTTACATACGAGCGGACCGCGCGCTCGAGGATGAGCGTGCGGAAGGTGCGGAAGAGGCTAAAACGCAGTCGAGGCGGCGAAGACTGTGGACTCAGAGCCACGGGGTGGAGCTGAGATCGCCCGAGGCGGAGCGATCGTCGAGGGGATCGACGGAGCTCGTGCCGCCGGCGACCTCTTTGCCGGCTTTCGCGCTCGACGCTTCCCAGCCCCCGAGAGGTTTGGACGTGTCGAGGAGCTCGGAGAGGTACTCACCGGAAGGAATGGATCCGGCGATGGCGAATTTTACGCCGGTGCTCTCGAATATTCGGGAGAGACCGAGGAAGATGTGGTGCCGCAAGCGCATCGTCGTAAAGCCGGCGTTTCGAAAGGCCGCGTAATCGTTGTAACAGACGATTTCAAGCACGGCGCCGCCCGCGAATGAGTTCATGCCCGTGAGCGTGCATCTGGGCGCGAGCGAGACACCGCGGACGACGTCGGCGCCGACGGTGGAACGCAAGAAGCTCTCCACTTGCGTTTGTAAGTGCGGTACCTTCGGCAAATCGTCAAACGAAATGGCGAATTGCTCGCGGAATTCACGGTATGGCGCCCTGGATAAATTCTCAACCTTGTACGCCACCATTGCCGAGTTCGGGATGTACGCAATCTTTCCCGCTCTATTAATCAGTTTGGTGTACAAATAGCCGATAGATTCGACGCGTCCCGAAATTTCGCGTCGACCGCCGATCAGCACTCTCACGACTTCTTTCGGAATGAACCAACCCGCAGCGATCACGATCAAACCTCCAAAATAGTTTGCGATCGTGTCACGAAGAACAACGGAGGCCAAGATACCGAGAACCACACCGCTCGCGCCGATTATTTGAAGCACGGTGCGAAGCGGAACGCCGAGTGAATCGAGCGCTGCCAAACTCGTAATCCCCCAGATGAGCGCTGCGCTCTCCCTATCGTACACGTGTCCCGGTATTAAATCACGAGGTTCTCTCGATCCGTACATTCTCCTTCTGAGAGCGCCGGCAGCGGTGGCGAGATATGTTTTCCGTACGCTCGTCACCACCGAGCCGTAATAAAAAATTTTCAACATGCGCACCACGCGATCGGGAGGCAACAACTGATGCGCGTCCGGACTCGCGATCGGAACGATGATTGTGTACACGAACGCCAGCCCGACGTTAAACAGCGCGCCCCGACCGAGCTTGTACAGAAATCCGAAAAAACTATCCTCGAACGCCCTTCGTTTCTCCTCCGCCGTGCGTCTCGCGTTCATAAAACACTCGTGCATCACCACCAACGCCGGACGCAGCGCCCCCACCGCAAACATGAGCGAAAATGAAAACATCGTCGCGTACGCGAGCACCTCCCCCACCGTCAATCCCGTCGCGCTCTGCAAAATCTGCGGTAGATATTTCGCGCTCTGCCTGGCGACTTCGTCCGAGATTGTGGACGCCGTCGCGCGCGCCACCACCGTCCTTCGCTCGCTCGCGCGTTCACCGACCGTCCTCGCGCGAATCACCGCACGCGCATCGTCGCGCGTCGTCCTCGACGCTCGCCTCGCGCTCGACGCGTCGGCGGTGCCGCCGGGCCAACTGTTGCGCCGAATCGACGTCGCCGCGACCGCGGCCGCGGATGCGGACGCGGGACGAGCGAACGGTGCGCGCGCGTGCATCATCGTCGATGCGCCGGGCGGTCGCGCGGATCACCGTCGTCGCGCGCGCGCGCGTGTGCGGTCACGGCGACACAGAATTACGCAGTGGGGGAATTCGACGCGCTCTCGACGAAGACGACGCGCGGCGCGCGCGGGGACTCGTGCGAACGCGCGCATTTGTATGAATTAAACCGCGAGCGAGCGAGTGAGCGAGAGCGCATCAATTTTTCCGAGGTTTCGGAGGATCCCGGCTGCCGCGCGCGACGAGCACGAGGATGGCGCCGCCGAGCACGCCGCTGGCGACGGCGGTCGGATTCTTCTCGACGATGCGTTCGGCGCGACGACGGATTTTGTGTCGAACGCGCTTGAAGAATTTGATAGTGACGTTCTTGAGTCTGTGTGCGAGAGGTTCCTTGATGCCGGCGGACATGCGTTCCTTGAAGGGCGCTCGAAGCGGACTCTTGGCGACTTCGGCGTGCACCTCGGCGGCAGCGGCGCGCGCTTCGCTGAGACGTTCGGTGAGTTTCGCGCCGGCGACGGTCTGCTTGGGTGTTCTCGTCGATGAGGCGCCGGAACCTCTAGTCGAGGTGGTAGCGGTGGCGAAAGGATCGACCTTGCGCTTGGCCGGCGGCGGCGTGGAGATGGCTTGCAACGCCTCGCCCGCCGCGATGACTCCTGCGACGGCGCGTTCGACGCACTCTCGAATCGCCGCCGCCGTCTCGGCGTCCGGAGGCGTTTCAATCTTCACCTTCTCCGCCTCCATCTTCGCCTTCTTCTCCGCCTCCATCTTCGCCTCCTTCTCCGCCTCCATCTTCGCCTTCTTCTCCGCCTCCACCGCGCTCGCGACGACGCGCGTCACGACGCCGGCGACGACATCACGAATCACCGCGCGTCTGTCTTCGCTCTCCTCACCACTCGAGCTCTGACCCCCCTCATCCCGATCCGACGTTTCCCCCGCGCTGTGAAACTCATCCTCTTCCGAGCTCGAGCCCTCGCTCGGCGTCTTCGCCGTCGGCGCCACCCACAGCGGTCGCTTTGCCGCCGGCGCGTGCGCCTCCCCCTTCGCCTCCACGCGCCCAGCGAACAATCGCCTCTGTTCAAACACCTTCTTAATCGGCGATTTCTCCGGATCCACAACCCCGCCGCTCGCGCTCGCGTACGCGCCCTCGCGTTCCCGTTTCTCCGCGATCTCTTGGATTTTATCATTCTTCGCCTTCACCTTTGCCTGTCTCCTCCGACGCTCCTCCTCCGCCATCGCCGCGCCTCTCGCTCGTACCTGCGCGACGCGACGATTGTGCGTCGCCGCGCGATCCTGCGTTCCACGGGCGTTCGGCGTCGTCGGTTTCTTCGCCTGGACGGGCGCGCCGGTGGTGACTGTTGATGATTCACCATCCCCCTCTCGTCCCGTCGTCGCCTCGCCCGTCGACGCGACCCCGTTCACGACGTCCACCATACCGATCAATTTCCTCTCGATCCTCCGGCGACGCGCGACGGCGCTCCCGCGACTCGCGACGCTCGGTGTGACGTCGAATGCGTGTGCGAAAATCAATTCACCGTCGTCGAGAGATCGAACGGAAATCTGATTGATTCTCCACACGACGCCTCGCGAGGGCGCGCGGCGTCGCGCGCGCCGTCATCGAGCGCGTGAATTTTCCCATCGTCGCTCGCGGTGGTCGACGCGCGCGCGCGATGTCGTCGGCGTGCGTCAAGCGCGCGAAACCATCATCGGCCACGACCGTGCGAGAGGTCGTTCGCGCGGTGTCGACGCGCGATGGCGTCGACGCGCGGAACGTGAACGGAGAGGTGGCGATGGACGTCGACGCGCGTCGCGTTGATCTCGTCGAGGCGACGCTGGCGACGTGTCGAGCGGCGGAGAAGGCGATGTTCGAGGCGACGTCGGCGCGCGAATGCGCCGAGGCGACGGCGTGCGCGAGGGCGGCGTTCGAGATCGCGCGCGCGACTGGCGAGAGACGATCGACGAGAGATCGCGCGAGAGCGTCTGGGGCGTTTGAGGCGGTGAGCTCGCTCGCGAGGGCGTGCGCGGCGTGCGCGGCGTGTCGCGCGGGGTCGAGACGCGGCGCCGCGGGCGGAGGCGCGTGGGCCGCCGCGCGGTGGGAGACGGACGCGCGCGACGTCGTGGCGCTCGTGCGAGCGCTCGTGCGAGCGAGCGGGGAGGACGTGCGGTTGTTCGATTCGGTGAGCGTGGACGAGGGAGGGGAGGGGAACGCGGAAGAGTGTTTGACGTGCGTCGCGCTCGCGTCCGACTGTTCGGACGACGTCGACCATCGCGTGGCCTGTTTGGAGTGGTTTACGCGCATTTGGTTCGACGAGGCGTCCGAGATGACGACGTCTCGTGTGTCCAAGTCGGAGATCGCGAGCGCGCGCGCCGTGTGCGAAGGTGTCGTGTGCGCGCTCAGGGACGCCGCGCGCGCGGGGGAAGACGCCGACGATTTCGATTTCAAAACCGTCGCGCGATACGCACTTCCTGTGGCAAATTATTTACGTTTCGTCGCGCTCAGCGATCACATCGATGACTACTTCGACTCGGGAACTCTTGGCGGCGCGTGTTTCGCGCGCGTGTTGGAGATTTTCAGCGACATCGCGAGCGCGACGTTGCGCGCGTACAGAACGCGTTTCGCCGACATGGACGAGTCTATGGCTGTCGCGCTCGTGCACGTGTTGGACGTCATCGAACTCTTCACCGCGGATACCAACGCGTACAAGATGATCGGTCAAAAGATTCAAGATGAGTTGGTGGAAACGCTGCGTTCGGAGGCGGTTGATTTCGCGGTCGCGTGGACCGACCCCCGAGCAAACTCCTCGGTGGTGCGTCTTCTCGTGCAACGCCCATCGCACGCGGGACGTCCAACACACGCGCTTTCTCTGTATCGAATCATCGGGAACCTGCACGATAGCGAGGAAAATCGTATGGATAGCGATCTGTCGCGCACCGTGAAGACGTGCTCAAAACAGAAACTCGCCTGTTGCGTGGCGAATGCAAAAACTCTCGCGGAGGTTGTGGAATCGGCCGACAATGAGTTCGCTCCGACGAGCGAAGAACGCGAAAGCTTCGCGCACTTCTTGAGTTGTTTCAAGAAATAGACGATAAATGTAGACTAGTAGCGCATTCACTGTACAAACAGCGTAGAATTACAACAACAACATGTTTTGCGCGCGACGAGACGTCAACGGCCCTGTTGGCCAGCGACAGTTCTGTTGGCGCTCGTCTGACCCGGAGGCGCCGCCGTCACTCCCCACACCCCGTGCGCGTTTCCGGACGACTCCGTTGTCGGACGCACACTGTCCCAATCTTGGCTGCTCCACTCTCCCATGCGATGTCGATTCAAGTGCGCCTCCGATCCGCCCTCCGCGAATCCGTATTGATGAACGACTTCTCTCTCGTCGGTATTCGACATGAGCTTATACTCCACGGCTTCTTCGCCGCGAAAAAAATCCGGGAAGAGCGCGAGCAACGATTTATCTTGGGAGCGTTTTTCAACCATCTCTGAATCGACGAGTCTCTCACTTCGAGCACACTCCTTCTCAAAAAAGATTCTATACTCATCTTGCCACGCCTTTTCGCCCTTCTCGCGCACGCGAACGAACGCCTTCTCCAACTCCTCCAAGGCTAGACCAGGATGATCAATCTCCCAGAACTCTGCCCTTCGTTCGTCGGACGCATCTATGCTCATGGCTTCGACCTCTTGAGCCGCCTCTTCGTTGAGGGAATCCGTTGAGGCCAACGTGCTCGACTCAAAGTACCTGTGCGCGAGAATTTCTTCACAAGACGCGCGCATGGTCGGATCGAATTGGAGCATGCGCCTGAGCAAATCTATCGCATCTGCATCGTCGACGCGCTGGAACTGAATGTCCAGATTACCGGCGCGTCCGGGCAAGGAGCGCAGGTACTCTCGCCAATGCGGCGACTTGATGCGCTCGATTTCAGCCCACGCGGGGGTACCGATGACGTTGAAGAGTGTGTCCAGCTGCGCCTGTCGCTGCTCTGCAGACTCATCGCACCCTTCATCGTCGTAATGTTCGCCAGTCGGCGGTGACGCGAGTTTCGTATCCTCAAATCCGAAAAGAGGCTTCACCGTGAGTTTTTTATTGAGGGCACCCAAATCGCTCGAGACTTGTCGCTGCAACAGCTCCGCGAAGATGCACCCCAGTGCCCATACGTCCACCGCGCCGGTGTATTCAACTCCACCCATGATGACCTCCGGCGCGCGATAACACGGCGTCATCACGAACTGCGTCAACGTCGCGCTCTCCAACGCCGTCGTCGACGCGCTCGTCAACCGACGCCTCTTCCCTTGCCCATCGCCTCCCGCATCGTCGTCTATCGGACGCGCTCGCGCGCACCGCGCGCTCCCAAAATCACAAATCTTAATCACCCGTCCACCGTACCTGTGTCTCCCGAGCAACATGTTCGCGCTCTTTATGTCCCGGTGCCAAATGCCCACGCTGTGCAAGTACCGCGTCGCCTCCGCCGCCTGCTGCACCAATCCTCTCACCTCCTTTCCCGACAGTTGCCCTCGCAACGCGAACACATCTCCACCCTCCGCGCACTCAAACGCCAGGTACACGTCGATAGACGTCGACCGCAGCGTCATCGTCGCCGGGTCCAATCGTTTCGCCCCCTCGGCGCTCTCTCGGTAAAACGCGTGTCTCAGCTCGCACACGTTCGGATGATTCATCCTGTGCAGCGCCACGATCTCTCGCAGCGTTCGTCTCGCGTCCACCTCGGACGCCAGCGCGTTCGGGACGCGCTTCAGCGCCGAGACGGCGCTTCGCTTCGAGTCGATGACTCGACAGACGCTTCCGTAGGATCCGTGTCCGATGAGTTCGCGCACGTCGTATCGCGCGTCCACGCGCCAGGTCTGCGCGGCCGCGCCCTCGGACGCGCGGACGTAAAAGGTTCCGTCACCGGCGGCGGTGACCGCGGACATGGCGCCCGCGGTGGCGTCGCGAAGTGACGACGAAAAGGCTCGCGCGCGCTTTTCCACATTCGAACGATGGCGCGCGCGTTTCCGGTCGGCACACGACGGCGCGCGCGGCGGTGGACGGCGCGCGAGGACGCGCGCGCGGATAGAGAGAAGCGGTCGCGATGGCGTCGTCGACGGCGACGAGCGGTGAGTGTGAACCGCGCACGGGGACGCTCGTCTTCGCTCCGGTCGGGAGCGCGCGGTTAACGCGCGAGGGGACGACGAACGAGGACGCCCCGGGTCACGCGAGCGCGGTGGCGGTGAGCGGGAAGTATGGATACGTCGTCGTCGCGCACGGTGACGCGGCGAGGGTGATGCGAACGCACGAGGTGGCGGGCAAGGTGGCGGAGTGGCGCGCGAGAGAGGCGCCGGCGAGCGAACGCGCGCTGGGTGACGACGATGAGTGCGTCGAGGTGTGCGAGCGGGCGAGCGGAGGAGGGGTGATCGATGTCGTGAGCATGACGTCGGACGAACGCGCGTTCGCGACGTGCGATCGGAATGGGTTGGTGGAGTTTTACGCGACGCGAGATTCGAGCGACGGCAAAGCCGCGGCGGACAAGTTCGGAGAGATGACGCTCGCGGCGCCGGTTCGGGCGCTGAAGTGGTGTGCGAACAACTCGTCGTTCGTGGCGTTGTCGGCTGAGTCTTTGGTGTACGTCGAAGCCGTGGGGAAGGAGGCGAAGGAGGTCGACTCGGGCGTGACGTGCGTGAGCGCCAGAGCCAACGGGACGCTCGCGTGGGCGAGAGGGAACACCGTGTGCATTGGGTCGTGCGACGATCCGATGGCGACCCCGAAGGAGTCTGTGGACATCGCGCCGTTCCGGGGGCCGGAAGACGTCGTCGAAGTCGATGGTTTGTACGCGCAAGCCGCCGATAGATTCTTACTCACGGCGAGGAGCGTTGCCGAACCCGACGACTGCTTTCTCGCGGTTTTGAAAAAGGCTGACAACGTCTGGACGTGCACTCGTCTCGAGTCCGCGTTCGATATCGATCCTCAAGTCGTGGACTTGGCCGGGCCGGTTCTGAACGCGAACAGTTTCACTCCCTGGAACGTTGTTTTCGCGACGCATCGCAAGGCTTGGGACAATCAACTGTTGACCATTCAGCTCACGCGCGGCGAAGAACCCTGTGTCCTGGAAGTGGAAGACGATAGATGCTTTGCGTCGGTTCCGATGACAGAGGAAGACGAGAACAATTACGTGACGGGCTTAGGATTAGATTTGACGGGATCAGGAGGTGCGATGCTCAATCCGCAGGATAAAAGCGCGCCTGAGTTAGAAAAGGGACCGACGCTGATTTTTAGCACCACTGATGGAAGGATAACGATCTTGAAATGTGCGAACCTTGACCAAGAGGAGGCTAGAATCGGCACGCAGTCGATCCAAACTCAGCTGACGCTACCAACAGACGAACATCCGGCGAAGGCTGCGGCGAGCAATGGTTCTGCATCGACACCAAGCAAGCCAGTGTTTGGTTCATCGACGCCTGGGTTTTCGTTTGCAACGAGCACTCCGGCGGCATCGACGCCGGCAGCTGCGCCCGCATTCGGTTTCAAACCTACGGAACCTGCCTCGACACCTGCATTCAGCTTCAAGCAGGCAGAGCCAGCATCGACTCCTGCGGCGGCGGTGTCGCCAGCCTTCAGTTTCAAACCGGCGGAGCCAGCTTCGTCGCCCGCGGCGGCATCGACGCCCGCGTTTAGTTTCAAGCCGCCAGAACCGGCCTCGACACCCGCGGCGGTGTCAACTCCCGCCTTCAGTTTCAAGCCAACAAAGCCAGCTTCGTCGCCCGCGGCGGCATCGACACCCGCGTTTAGTTTCAAGCCGCCAGAACCGGCCTCGACGCCTGCGGCGGCCTCGACGCCTGCGTTTGCATTCAAACCTGCGGAACCAGTGGCGGCGCCTGCGGCGGCATCAACGCCTGCGTTTGCATTCAAGCCTACCACTCCACCGCCTGTCGCGGCGCCTAGTCCTACTTCAGCTCCAGCGTTCAGTTTCAAGCGCGCGGAAACGAAGCCAGCAGCTGCTGCGCCGTTCGCAAGCCCGCCGGTGGCGACGCCTCCAGTTGCGACGCCGCCCACCCTGAAGACGATTGAAAAGCTGGACACGAGCGCGTGCACGCCGTCACCGCCGAGAAGCGATCAACCGCCGCGCCCATCTGTGCAGACAGAGACGCCAAAATCTCCTGTCGATAAGGGTATGGAATTGCTCAAAAGACTGAGTGCCGGCAAGATCGATATCGGCACGGCGGAGCTCGAACTCAAGGGACTCATTCTTGAGAGCACGCCGACGCAGAGCCCGAAGCAATGGTCGACAGTGATGGCGCAAAAGTTCACTCCCATCGACACCACTCGTTCGCCTGCTGTGAATTTACAAAACTCACCGCTCCCCTCCTGGGGGAAGAAGTTGAACGAAATCAGGCAGTCGAAGGAACAGTCCGCGGAACGGGCGGACGGTTTGAAGGCGATCGAAGATGATATGGAATCCACGCTAAAGGAAGTTGAAGCCATGTTGGACGACGTTTCTTCCGTCACGAAGAATCTCATGGGCGAACTCAACGATGGCTCGATGCCTGGGAAATCAGACATCGATAAGGTTGAAAAGTCATCCGCATCGGCGAAGAAAACACTCGAGTCTCTCCTCGAGGGAGGTGGGCAACTGCGCAGTCGACTGAATGAACTTTGGGCCGCGAACTCGTCAGACGAAAGTCTTCGCAGCGAATTGGAGAGTTTGATATCCACGGCGTGTGAAGAGCTGGATGAAAAGAATAGCTTGGACGACACTCGCGAGTTGAATCCGGCGTTGAAGGACGTGCAGAAGAACATGCAGCTTGACATGCGCTCTGTGTTGGAAATGGCAGCTGATCTCGAAGGCTCCGTAGAGCGGCTCGAAGCGGCGAAACGGGAGGCGAATAGACCGAAACCGAAGAGCGTCATTCGAAGTGGTCTGGTGTCATCGACGACTGGAGGCTCGAAGAGTTTGACGAGCCAGATGGACAGTATCATGAAGGCCATCACGACGCAAGCTGCCGTTATCGAGGCTCAGGCACAGAAGCTGGACGCGCTTCTCGAGCGCGTGCAAGACGTCAGCGTGTCTCGCGGAGTGCCGCCACCGAAAGTGTCGTCACCCAAGAAGGTTGAACCACCCAAACCCGCCGTTTCCGTGCCCAAGAGTGCGATTGAGCGCAAAGTTGAGCCCATGACGCTGCAGACCCCTGTGAAGATGACTGCTCCTGAAGATAACTTGGCGAGTGATTTGGAATCTGTTCTCATCTCGCGCGTGGCGTCGACGAGAATCACGACGGTGCAGAAGACAACTCCAGCACCGAAACCGACCGTGGTTTCGCCAATCAAACATGCAGTGCCACCCGCGTTTACGGCAAAACCTGCATCGCCCGCACCCACGCCGGCGCCGGCGCCGGCGCCGGTCCCAGTCACGTCCTCTGCCGCACCCACCATGAGCTTCAACGCAGACTTCCTCGCCAAGGCAAACAAAGGGTACGCGGCTGCTCAGAAAGCCCTGGACGATGATTTGAAGAAGGCCGAGCAACCCGTGGAGTCGAAACCAGCGTTCTCATTCGCTCCTCCGCCGGTGAAGATTGAATCGAAGGCTGAAGCACCGGCATCAAAACCAGCGTTCAGTTTTGCGCCTGCGCCGGCTGCCACTTCCAAGCCGACGAGCGACGCGGGTTCTGATAAAACCACAAAGGCGGCGGCTCCAGCCATGAGTTTCAGTGCAGATTTCCTCGCCAAGGCAAATAAGGGTTATGCCGCGGCGCAAGACGCACTCGAAAAGGAGCTCGCCGAGAAGGAGAGTGAAAGCAAGCCGACGCAAAAGTTTAACTTTGGCGTTCCCGCTTCTTCGAAGTCGTCGGCGTCCGACGCGACAACTGCGAGTGCAGGTTTCGGATTTGGCGCCCCAGCTTCCGCACCGACGGGAGGTTTTTCGTTTGGAATCCCTGCGGCGAGCAGCGCATCCACCAAATCGGAGGAGCCGAAGGTGGATGCTAAACCCGCCACGCCACCAGCCAGCGCGCCCGTATTCAGTTTCGCAGCAAAACCGGAAGAAGTGAAAGCAGAAAAGTCAGACTGCAAGGAGAAAACAGAGAAGCCAGAGGACGAAAGCAAGGTAGAGCCCGAAGAAGAAAAGAAAACGCCAGTTCCTACAGCGGCACCGCCGATGAGTTTTGGCGCGGATTTCTTAGCAAAAGCGAACAAGGGATACGCGGCGGCTCAGGCTGCGCTCGAAGAGGACCTCAAGAAGGCGACGCCACCACCGGGTACTCCACCATCGAGTAGCGCGGCACCGAAACCGTTTGATTTCGCATCTGCCGCGGCTACGGTTCCGAAGTTTGGAATCACACCCGCGAGCGCGGCCGCGCCTTCGAGCGATGAGACGCTGCCAAAGCCCGCGTTTGGAATTTCGTCGACCGCGGCGAATGCGTCTTCATCGGCGGCCGCATCCACAACGAGCATATCAGCCGGACTCGGCTCTTTTGGCTTCGGTTCGTCGAGTTCCACGCCAGCGTCGGCATCTACGGTGGCTTCCGCCGCGACGAGTGCGCCCTCCTTCGGAGCTTCTAGCGCATTCGGCGCTACGACGAGCCCAGCGTCGTCTGCGGCTGCAACCACGAGCGTTTTTGGCGCGGCTTCGTCGACCAGTACGCCTGCATTTGGTGCACCAGCGGCATCAAGCTCCCCAGCTTCGTCGGCCGCCGCATCGACCAGTGTTTTCGGTGCCGCTGCTGCCACGAGCGCCCCCGCGATTGGCGCGGCGACGGCGACGAGCGCTCCCGCGTTTGGCGCCGCAGCCTCCTCGAGTGGTTTCGGTGCGGCGTCATCCTTCGGTACTACGACCAAGACGAGTGCGCCAGCTTTCGGCGCTCCGAGTGCGTTCGGTGCGGCAGCACAAACGAGCACGCCCGCGTTCGGCGCACCGAGTGCGCTCGGCGCTGCGACGACGACGAGCGCTCCAGCGTTTGGCGCTCCTTCTGCATTCGGCGCCGCGGCGACGACGAGTTCTCCCGCGTTCGGCGCGCCGTCTGCGTTCGGTGCGGCTGCGAAAACGAGCTCACCAGCATTCGGTGCCCCGTCTGCCTTTGGTGCAGCCGCCTCGAGCGGCGGCGGTTTCGGAGCCGCCACGAGTAGCGCGAGTGGGTTCGGTCAAAGTAGTGGATTCGGTGCGGCGGCAAGCGGCGGTTTCGGAGCCGCAGCGACGCAAGCGTCCACAGGTTTCGGCGCCGCGGCGACGCAAGCGTCCACAGGTTTCGGCGCCGCGTCCACCCAAGCGACGACTGGATTCGGAGCCGCCGCAGCGCAATCTTCGAGCGGCTTTGGCGCGTTCGCGAGCCAGAGCAGCGGTGGGTTCGGTCAAGCCGCGGCGGTCGGAGGTGGATTCGGTCAAGCCGCGGCGACGGGTGGGTTTGGTCAGCAAACGTCGAGCGGGTTTGGTCAACCCACGAGCCCGGGAGGATTCGGACAGCCCGCCAGTCCGGGCGGTTTTGGACAACCGCAGTCACCGACGGCGGGCGGCTTCGGCGGCGGGAGCGGCTTCGGACAATCGTCAGGGTTTGGACAGTCCGGTGGTGGGTTCGGACAGTCCGGTGGTGGGTTTGGACAATCGGGCGGTGGGTTCGCGCAGTCGAGCGGGTTCGGGCAGTCTGGTGGAGGTGGGTTCGGACAGCCGTCTGGTTTCGGACAACCGCAGTCACCGCAGTCGCCGAGCGGATTCAACGCGTCAGATCCCGCGTTCACTCAAATGAGACGATAGGAAAACGTTTAATGAAATCGATTGATATTAACACACATTCTAATTTTTAATCAGTGACAGTATCGTTCGAAGAGCGTGTTGACGTTCTCTTTCAACGCCTTGCCGTCCTGAATGCTGTTCGTGCAGGTATGCAAATCGTGTTGGAATTGACGTATGAGGGCGGACGTATCCGCACTACTTTTGCGAACGCGCATGACTTCGCGTTGGAGCGCGTCCTTTTGCGACTTCATGTCCCGAAACTGCCGAATCAACGCTGAGTTGGTATCGTAATAGCGCAGAAGCTCGCTGTTCATACCCTCAATTTCTTGTTCCATCGAATGTAATCGTTCGTCCAACGGTAATTTCGCCTCGGTGAGAACCTCAACTTCTTTTGCGAGAACGGCGATGTGTTTCTCGGCGCGGGACATGTCAAGCTTGGAGTCCGCAAGTGTTTTGTTTTTACCTTCGATGTTTCGCTCGTGCGCGTCGATGATTTCCGTCAATTGTTTCCCTTCATCCTTTAGCGCCGAAATCGTCTCTGCCAGTTTCGCATTCTCCGCTTGCAAGTCTTCAATTTCTTGCAGACGAGCTTCCTCGTGTTGCTTCACGAGCGCGTATTTTGACTTGGTGAGCCCGTTTTCACCTCTCAACACGAGACACCTCTCGTGTTCGCGTTGTAATTGCGCTTTGAAGCTCGCTTTTTGCTGTTCGATTTCGTCGTCCACCTCGGCATCGATCACTTCCCGAGCGCGCTCAAACTCAGCCTCCATCGATACTCGCTCCTTTTGCAAATCATCGATTTCGTTCTTCAACTGCACTATTTGAGCCCCAAACTCGTGCTTAACGTTACTTTCGCGCTCCTCGTATTCTTGAATCAACCGTTCCTTGCACGCATTCCATTCAGACTCAGCTTTTTCTCCCGCCTTTTCGAGCTCTTCGTAGCGCTGGACCTCGACGAACATTTTGGTGGTGTAATCGGTCTCTACCTCCTTGAGCGTTTGTCGATGTTCGGCGACCACAGTCTCCATCTGCTCTCGACTGTTTCGCATCAATGTGTCCCGCTCTTCTTCGAGCTCGAACACTCGCTGTCGTTCGCGTTCCAGCAGACGCTCCGCCTCGTCCTTGGTGGATTTGAGTTTTTCATTCATTTCTGCAGACGTGAGGCGCAGTTGATACTGTGCGTTCAAAGAGACCTCCTTCACCTGTGTTCGAAGGTCGGAGACGTGTTGATGGAGTTCATTGAGATCGGTTTGCGAGATCAAGACGTCGGAGGACGATGTATTGCTCGCAGTGTTGGACGTGCGCGGCGCCGCGACGGCGGTTTCGCCGCACTGCGGACCACTCTTATTTATGTCGTACACCATCAAGCACCCGTCATCGCCCGCAGTGTGTAAACGGCACTCATCATGACTCATTCGAAGTGCCGTCACAGGACCCGCGTGCCCGCCGTACTCGACGTACTCACCGGTGAGCGGGATTTTGTACGCGCGAACGCCTCCTGTAGACGTCGAAGCGAAGAGTCTGTGCGTCCACGCGCTGTACACGACGTGCCCCAGGACGACATCATCGGAC
>Ga0208410_1000448_pt1 | contig 23936 bp, 17 predicted proteins | sample ETN02SmetaG_3_FD_185787 | JGI IMG/M metagenome (GOLD analysis project Ga0208410, IMG submission 185787) | Marine microbial and viral communities from oxygen minimum zone, Eastern Pacific Ocean - ETNP2014F10-02SV257 (SPAdes) (version 2) | ecosystem: Environmental > Aquatic > Marine > Oceanic ... | reverse complement strand
GAGATAATTGCAGAAAGTGAAGAATCATTATTCATCTCAGTCCCTGGTGGCCAAATGCCTAGGTCGGCTTTTGGTTATTTATTTGGAAGTCAACTATCAGTTTGTTGGTCTTTAGGCATAATCGAGAAACCAAGTAGTGAAGATATTTCAAATATGATTGAACGTTTACGTTCATCTTCACTGGATTTCGATATAAGTGGAGGTAATGGATTAGTTCTCTCTGTTGCAGAATCAATGTTAGACAAAGAAATAGGGATAATTGCGCCTAATATTTTGATGCCCGCTGCACGTCGTTTTTCTAATCAGTTGAATGAAAATTCAGAAGTTTTTGCACGTCCTGCTGAATTACCTGAAATGAATCATAATGAAATAATAGCGTGGACCTCTGCTAGTGATGGTGGACATTCTCTAATTTATTTTTCATGTGAAAATATCCATCCTAGAGTATATTCAAGGATGAACTGGATGCTTGAAAATATTGATAACGATAATTCATGGATAATTGATTGTGAGGGCCAGAGTCTTCTTGAGAGACTACTTTATGCTTCACATATATCTGATTGGATAAGTATCGCTTTAGCCTTGATACAAGGAATTGATCCTTCTGACATGGATTCTATTGTTGATCTTAAGGTTCATCTTGACAAGAATCAGTAAATCGGTCCAAGAACTAGTCTTGGATCTGGATATTTTTTTAATGCCGCCTCTCTATTTTCTGGATTGACAACCCCTGGCATATCATGAGTTTCGGGCTCATTAATTGATAATTGGAAATGTAAGTGCGGATCCCATCCTCCATTTTCATGCTTATCACCCATCCAGCAAATTACTTCTCCGCGTGAAACCTTTTGGCCTATTTTTTTCCCTTTTATCGAATCAGCACTCAAATGTCCATATAGTGCCCATATTGGTTTTTTATCGATTATATGTTTCGTGATAATCACATATCCATAATCGCCATCAGCCGCATTATACCCATAATGCGAAATCTCCCCTTCATCAAATGCCATGCAGGGTGTTCCTACAGGAGCTCCGATGTCTATCCCAATATGCAGAAATCTACCGTCTGAAAATAGTTCTGTAGAATACATGCCAGGTCTTAACTCATCATATCTCCCTATATCAAATTCATATTCTGAGGGAGTATAGTTTCCTGTTGTAAAGTCTCTAACTTCATATTCATCAGGTAGATGAACTACTGGATGGTATCGCCCTGTTTGCCATTTTATCATGCCATCGCGTAAGAAGATACACAGATTACCTTTCCCAAATCTTATTCTTCTGGATGCTGATTATTTTCTAGTATGGGTAGTTCAGAGTTTGTCATTGATGGTAATGACTCAACATCTTTCAAAGTTCTTTCCATTGCCCTTAATCTTCTATTTATTGAGTCTCCATCACCGCCAATTGTATTAGCTGCTGTATTGAGTTGTTTGTGCAATTTTGCCATATGATCTCCAAATTTGACAAATTCAGTTTTCACTGCTCCAAGGACATTGTATACTTCACTAGCATTGGTCTCAAGGGCAAGTGTGCGGAAGCCCATTTGTAGACTATTTACAAATGCTGCAAGTGTCGATGGTCCAGTAACTACAATTTGGTAATCTCGTTGTAGGGTCTCAAAAAGTCCTGGCTGCCTTACGACATCTGCATACAGTCCTTCTGTTGGAAGAAACATAACTGCAAAATCAGTAGTCCACGGCGCAGCCACATATTCTTTACTGATTGTCTTAGCCTTTTGTCTAACATTTGCTTTGAATGAATTAGTCGCCTTTTCAATTAGTACCTTATCACCTTCATCATATGCTTCTAACAATCTTTCATAATCCTCTTTAGGGAATTTACAATCTATTGGAAGCCATATGGGTTCTGCCAAGTCACCATTCTGGCCTGGTAATTTTATTGCAAATTCAACTTGACCTTTACATTCTGGATGTGTTTTCACATTTTTCCCATATTGTTCTGGAGACAAAATATTCTGTAATATTTGTTCCGCCTGTATTTCTCCCAGTGCACCTCTAGTAGATACATTAGTAAGAACTTTCTTTAATCCCCCAACATCTGTTGCTAGATTCTGCATTTCACCCAATCCTCTTTGAACCGCTTCTAAGCGTTCACTCACTAATTTGAACGATTCACCTATTCTTTTCTCAAGAGTTGTTTGTAATTTCTCATCTACAGTTTCACGCATCTGATCTAATTTTTTCTCGTTCCCTTCCTTTAATTTCTCTATATTCTTTGATACTGAAGCCAAGTGTTCCTGTTGAGCCTTCCCTAGAGCATCTAATGTATTCATAAGTGCCGCAGTACGTTCAATATCCATTTCACGAATTTCTTTTCGTAACTCGAGTCCACCATCTCCTCCATTTTTACTAGTTAACTGCCATAATGAGAAAATTAGTGCTGCAGTGAGAATTGCTATTGTAATCATCTCAATATCCGACATATTTAATCATAAAAATTGGAAGTATTTGAACTTACAGTTTTTCATTTTGTCAGAAAACTGCAAACAGTTGTTATTAGATAGGTGCCCTTCAACGTGGGCACATGGCGACTATGCAAGCTGTTAATTGCGCAATTCTTGGTTCAAGAGGCCTAGTTGCTCAGAGATACCTCCAGAGGTTAGTAAATCACGATTGGTTTAATCCAGTATCTATAGTTGGTTCAAGTTCTACAGTGGGTATGAAAATTCAAGATCTACCTTGGTCACTTGACGAAGAAAGGCCCGATTTGCCAAATATTACTGTTTTAGGATTAAATGATTTAGATTCATTGATAGCGGAATTAAAAGAAAAAAGAGTTTCAGTGATATTTTCTGCAATCCCCGATTCCATTGCTAATAATGTGGAAAAAAGTTTAGCAGAAAGGGGATTTTGTGTAATAAGTCACGCATTAATTCATAGGCTCAAAGGCGAAGTTCCTTTGGTAATACCTGAGGTAAATTCTGATCATCTGACAATTTTAGATTCTCAAAGTTATGGCACAGGCTCATTAATCTCTTGCAGCAATTGTATGGTTGTTCCAATCGCCTTAACTTTACATCCTCTTTTAGCAAAGTTTGATTTTTCGAAAGTAAAAATTACGACAGAGCAATCCCTGTCTGGAGGGGGGCGAAAGATGCTAGAAAGAGGTAGGAGCGGTTTTTCTATTGATTCTTCGATTCCGGGAGAATCTGAAAGTGTAGTTTCAGAATTAAATAGAATTTTAGGTAGAAAAAATGATGGTATTTTCCAAGAAGCAAATTTAGATATCAAAGTATGGTGTTCTAGATCTAATCATGATTTTGGTCATCTTGCCACAGTTGAAATAGATTTTATTAATCAGATTAGTGCTCATGAAATAATAGAAACGTGGCAATCTTTCTCATCCGAAGTTTGTGATCATAGACTTCCCTCTTCATCAAATGTGATTAACTTTGTAGATGGTAAGTTAGACCCAGTTAAGCATAGATGGGTTGGTTCAGAACCTAAGTTCCCCGACAAAGATCTTTCTGCGGGAATGCCAGTATCTGTAGCGGAGATTGAAGTTTCAGATAAGAAATTAATTTTCAAATTATTATCTGACAATACTATTCGTGGAGCCGCAGGATATGGAGTTCTTCTTGCAGAGTTACTTCTTGTTGATGAGATAATTCAGGACAATAATCTGATTAATATTAGTTCCAATCAAAGTAATTGATATGTATCTCCCCCTCGGACAATATAATGAGAGTCCGGCATCTCGCAATGTCCCTTTCTAAATTACACCCTCATCCTTGTGAAAATGTTGATTTAGAACAGTACTCTACGGATGGAAATATTGCCTCACTATTTATTTCTTCAATAATTTCATTTGGAGATATATCTCCTGATTCAGTCGTTGGTGACTTGGGAGCAGGAAATGGCATACTTGGAATAGGCGCATTAAAGGTCGGAGCAGAAAGATGTATATTTTTAGAAATTGATAAGAAAGCTTGTGAAATATTAAAAGAAAACCTAGTCTTGAATAATCTAAGTGAATCAGGTTCGATAATAAATGAATATTTAGATAGTAATACTAGCTTTCCTAAGGTTGATTTGATTGTTTGTAATCCTCCTTGGGGTCGTCAAAAAGAAAAAGCCGATCGTCCATTTTTAGATCTAATAATCGAAAATGGGGCAATATCTCATTTAATGCATAGCGCCCATGCTACTCACATACGTCCTTTCTTTGAATCAAGAAATTGGTCGGTAGAAAAATACGGAGAGTTTGATTTTAATTTACCTGCAAAATATTCTCACCATTTGAAAGAAAAAGACTCGACGAAGGTTGGTTTTTGGCGTTTATCTCCCAACTAAACTTTTGTGTTTTGACCCGTGTTCTTCATAGGTGAATCATCAGTCGCGAGAGCAATGAGTGCTTCAGCAGGTGACTTTGTTACACCCGGAACGCGTGTTTTGGTTGATGAAAATACTTCTCTAGGGGAGGGTATTATCCATACTGATTCGGGTGCCTTAGCTTTACTTTCTGGAACGTTAACAGTAGAAGATGGAATCCTCTCGGTTGAGATTCCAGGGTCTTCTGCGAATCTACCAAAAGTTGGTGACGTAGTAATTGGGCAAGTTAATCGTCTTAACGCGAAAACTGCAGAGATTCGAATCCTACATATTGAAGGAAAAGAGGGTGGTGGGAGAGATATCCCTGCTCTGAAATTATTTGCCGATATATATGTGACAGATTTTGTTGATCGTTATATCCCTTCTGCTGGGGACGCAATGCGTTCAAGAGATATTGTAAGAGCCAAGATTACTCAGTTTGAGCCTATGCTCAAAGCATCAACTAAAGATGATCCTAGTTTTGGTGTGATCCATGCTATTTGCCCACCTTGTGGCGCTATTCTGCAAAAAAGCGATTCTGAACCTGATTTCAATGTGACATGTAATAGATGTGATTACAAAGGATATCGTGTCCTATCCAGTGGTTTCGGTATTGGTTATTCGATTCCAGAAAATTCAGACATCGATATATTAAATCGTCCGGGCGAGAGGTGGACTGAACAGGCTGAGAAAAATCTTGGTCACGACGGGGCTCGTCCATATCTGTCTCCTTTAGCAGACTTTAGGAGAGGGGTAACTCACGAAATTCCAACTTCTGTAGCGAGACAACTTGGTCGAAATAAGTCAAATGATCGTTCAAGAGGACAGCGTAGAGAAATGCACAAAACAACTTGTACTATGTGTTCAACTTCTACAGAAGTTCCGTTTAAGCCAACACCAGGTAAGCCAATTAGATGTCGTGATTGCATGAATAAGGTGAATGATGGTACTGCTACTAAGGAAGAACTCTCAGCAGAACGTCAGGTTTTGAAAGCAGCAAGGTCCGAAATGTTGGAGTCATCAGGTGTAAAATTATTCGTTGGAAGTATTTCTTGGGATGCTAATGAAGATGATTTAAGAAAATTATTCTCAACTTATGGCGAACTCAAAGATGTTCATATAGCCAAAGACCGTGAGACTGGTAAATCTCGAGGTTTTGCTTTCATTAATTTTTCAAGTCTAAAGGATGGAAAAAAGGCAGTTAAAGAATTAGATGGGACTGATTTTCATGGGCGTAAAATTAGTGTGCAAGAATCTAATGAATCTCGCGGCGGGTCTAGTAATAGGCGTAGGCAGAATAGAAAATAACCGTGTAATTCATTGCTGATGGTCATCTCCTATGGCATATGGAGGGCTGGCTTGTAATCGATGGTTATGAAGATGAACCGGCTGCTTTTGGTGTCCCAAACTATCTTGGTTTTCATATTCGTTATATTTGTGGCGTTCTAGAATCTAGAGGCATCCCTTACACCTATTTGACAATTGATCAATGGAGGATTGAATATAAACAACTCCTGAAAGATAAGTCCGATAGAGGAAAGATTAGGGATGAGTTATCCAATCTTTCAGGGGCAGTAATTCTTGCAGGTTCTATCGTCCCTGGTAAGTATGTCCGTGGTACGCCAATTAGCCAAAGAGAATTAGATACAATTCTTTCTTTAATACCTAGTGAGATTCCAATATTGTGCGGCGGATGGGCAATAAAAAATTGGAGATATTCTGGATGGACGCCCTTGCGAACAAATCTTTTCTGTGCAGTTAACGATGTTGATTCTTCTCTGAATACATTTCTCTCTACAGGTGAATGGAAACACAGTAAAAGAACAAAAGATGAATGGGCACTTTGGGCGCGTCATGGTTCAACCTCTAAGGCGGTTACAAATCATCCTGATTTATTTACTATAGATGGGCGCCCTGGGCCATTAACTTTTGAAATCGAATTATACCAAGGTTGTGTTAGATTCAAAAGAGGATGTAAGTTTTGTATAGAGCCGAAGAAAGGTGTTCCGATATGGAGAAATGAAGATGAAATTTTGAAAGAAATTTCAGGAGCTTTAGATTCTGGTGTGAGAAATATACGCATTGGCGGTGCAACAGATATCTACACATATCGCGCAGAGGGAGTTAGAGAATTGGAATACCCAATTCCAAATCCAGAACCAATATGTAAAGTTCTTTCAGGAGCTAGAGAAGATGAGAGATTGGACATTTTGCATGTTGATAATGGCAATCCATCAATAATTGCTGAAAATCTCGGCCCTTCCACAGAGATAACGAAATGCTTAGTTGAGAACCTAAGTGATGGTGCTGTTTTGTCATTTGGTTTAGAATCAGCTGATCCTCACGTTCATCAGATGAACTGGCTTAATTGTGACCCTAAGCAATTAAAAATTGCAATAAAACATATCAATGATTTTGGCCGTGAAAAGGGAAAAAGAGGTCTCCCCAAACTTTTACCAGGACTTAATTTCATTGCAGGATTAAATGGAGAAACTAAAAAAAGTTATGATATGAATCTCAAACTATTAGAAGACTTAAGATCTGATGGCCTATGGTTGCGTCGAATCAATATTAGACAAGTTGAAGGACAAGGTTTTCAAGAAATATCTGAGAGTGACTTTAGAAGTTTCAAGAAAAAGGTGCGTGAAGAGATAGACAAGCCCCTTCTCGAGGAAATTTTCCCCATTGGTTCAGAATTATCTAAGATTTGGTGGGAATCTCAAGGTGATAGAATCAGAAGACCTGAACAGGTAAAAGACCCTCTTTTTCGCTCGTCTTCAATTTATGGTAAATCCGGAATTACTTTTGGAAGACAGATAGGTGCTTATCCGATATTAATTGGAGTTCCTTATCTTATTCCTCTTGAGACTAGTTCTAATATATTGGTCACAGGTCATGGAATGAGAAGTATTTCAGGTGTGGAGATTGGATTGGATATTAATTCAGTTTCTCAACAACAACTTGAATCCATACCTGGTATTGGGAAAAAAGCAGCTTGGAGAATTATTAGTTCTAGGGCTAAAGCTAGTCGCAGTTCCAAAATCCCATTTGATTCCGTTGAAATGGCCTTTGAAATGGCACAAGTTGATTTATCTCCGATAGCAGAAAAAGTGTTATCAATCTGATACATTTGTATATCAGTTTAGAGGAATAGTCATATTCTGAAGATGTACGCTAGACCTATATGTCAAACATTCAGTCACCGCAAAAAAGTCTTGCGATTGGAATTTCTTTTCTCTTTTTATTAGTTCCTATGATAGATTTTGTTGATATTCCAACAGATTTAGAAGATATTGGGAATTTAGATTCATCAACCTCTCAAACATCTAGTGCTATGAATTCTCCTGGTTCTGAGAGAGGTAGTGTATTTACTAATTCTATTTTTGAACTTAATTCTAACTCCCCTACCTTGGTTCTTGAAAATGGTTCTTTAGTTTCTTTCTATAATGGCTCTCCGATTTTCTCTGAAGATAATGTAATATCCGTCTCAGGCCAATGTTCTCTTTTGTCAAATTTCAGTTTGTTTTGTTCGGGAATTAATAACTATGGTCAACTTGGACTGGGTAATCAGCAGCTATTGAGCGGGTATGTTGATCTTGGCGGTAATATTCCTGCAGCCTTGTCTGAAGGAAACGATCACTATTGTGTAATTTTAGATGATGGTTCTGTTTCTTGCTGGGGCCGAAATAACAAAGGCCAGTTAGGTGATAGTTCAAATGATAATAGAAATTCTCCTGTTTCAGTAGATTTAGGTGTGAACAAAACAGCAGTTTCAATTTCCAGTAGTAATGATTTCTCTTGTGCTTTGTTAAACACAGGTGAGATTTCCTGTTGGGGAGATAATTCATATGGTATCTTTGCTGATGGTACTACGACAAATAGTAATTCTCCAGTAATAGTTAATCACTCAGTCGGTGAAAGGGCAGTTTCAATCGCAACTCCTGGATATAGCGTATGCGCAATATTCTCTAGTGGAAATATTAGTTGTTGGGGCGAATCATACACCGCAACTTCATCTGGTCTGATTTCAAATGGTGTTATTCCAATCAATCTTCCAGTTAATAGGACTGCTATTTCTCTTGACGGGGTCGGCTCTCACGTGTGTACAATTTTGGATAATAATTCTATAAATTGCTGGGGTGTAAATACCTATGGGCAACTAGGAAATGGCGAATGCTCATCAGTAATATCTACTAGTGGTTGTACTGGGTCGAATTCTAATTTACCTCAGTACGTTAACATCTCAAACGCTATTGCAGTTTCAGCAGGTACTGAGTCCACTTGTGCAATTTCCAACTCATATCAATTATATTGCTGGGGTAAACAGGAAAATATATTTGATAATACTTCTAATTCTAAATTATCTCCATATTTGATGAACTTTAGTGCCTCTAACGTGTCTTATTCTGATCAAGATATGGATGGTGATGGGATTGTTAATGATTTAGACGTACATATGCTAGGTGATGACGATGGAGATGGAGTTCCTTCGCCCACAGATCCTTTTCCAAATAATCCTGCTAGGTGGATGAATTGTGACCTTGGTTCTTGGGGTAGGATAGATTGCACAGAGTCATCCGCAGGTCATTTTTCATTACTCTCAGCATTATATCAGTCTGAATGTGGCTTAGGGGAATATCAACATCAAATAGGAAAATCATACTGTAATCAAGCTTCTGCTGGACATTATGTAGATACTACCGCTTCTACTAATCAATCAATTTGCCCAGAGGGGTACTATCAAAATCAGCTTCAGTCATCATCATGTATTATTTCAAATCCCGGAAGTTTTGTTTCGATGAGCACCGGAGATGCGGGGAACTCGAACAGTTCATCATACAATCTTAGTTCAACAAGTGCGAGTTATACCGGCCGAATTGGTAACCAATATGATACTCATGATTATTACAAAATTAATATTGCTAAGTCACATCATATTTCTGTAACTATCGAATCACCAAATAATGAGGTGAATATTTCACTTTTTGATCAATCAATGGTTCTTTTAGATAGTAACAATTCTCTGACTAATCAATCTACAGTTTCTACAAATCTCTCCTCTAGTTCTTCTTCTCGTGATATTTTTATTGTCATCGAGAGAATAAATTCTACTGGCAACTATCAAATGGATTTAACATATCACAGTTCTGATGGCTCTAGTGTAATTGGAGACATATCCTATTCTATGGATGCAGAAATTGGTGTCAGTTCTTTCCTATGCTCAGAGGGTACATTCGAATCAGGTTATGGAAGTTCTTCATGCACTGAAGCCGCTCAGGGATATTTCGTTTCGGGCAATGGTTCAACCTCTCAAACACCTTGTTCTCCAGGATCATATCAAGGCCTAACTGGACAAACCAGTTGTTTGACAACCTCTCTTGGATATTATACATCTGCTTACGGCTCTTTTGTGCAAACACCTGCATCTTTAGGCTATTATGTCGATACCATTGGAGCTACTAATCAGATAGCATGTTCTCCTGGAACGTACCAGAATCAGACCGCTCAGACAACATGTATCGATACTGATGCAGGGTATTATACCTCTTCTTCAGGTTCCCCTTCTCAAATAGCATGTTCAAATGGTACTTATCAACCTAATACAAATCAAATATCTTGTATCCTTTCATCACCAGGTTATCATGTCCCTAGTCCTGCATCCACTTCTCAATTACCTTGCATACCTGGAACTTATCAACCATTTTCAGGTCGTTCTAATTGTATAGATGCTAGTCCTGGATACTATACTTCTGCTCTTGCATCGACAACTCAGTCTCCCTGTGCAATTGGTAGTTTCCAGCCAAATTACAGTCAGACTAGGTGTCTTGCGGCTGATCCTGGCCATTATGTAGATACTAATGCCTCTGCAAATCAAACAGAGTGTGATTTGGGAACTTATCAACCATATTCGTCAGGTACAAGTTGCTTTGATGCAGATCCTGGATACTATGTAGATTCTACAGGCTCATCATCACAGACTGCTTGTTTATTTGGAACTTATAATCCCGATATTGGTTCTAATAGTTCAGCATCTTGTTTAGACGCCGACCAAGGCTTTTATGTTCCAAATAATGGCTCATCTGTGCAATTGGTTTGTTTACCTGGAACTTATCAGCCCAATTCTGCTCAATCTTCTTGTATTGACGCGGATTCAGGATATTACGTCAATTCATACCAAGCAATCAGCCAAGAACCATGTTCACTAGGTACCTACCAGCCACAAGCTGCACAAATTGGTTGTTATAATGCAGATCCGGGGCATTATGTTGATTTACAGGCCGCAGCAATACAAACTCCATGTTTAGCAGGTTCTTACAACCCCTACTCTTCTTCAACAAGTTCTAACTCATGTATGGATGCAGATTTAGGATATTATGTTCCATTAGAGGGGGCATCTTCACAATTAATTTGTCTAGAAGGAACTTACCAGCCATCCGAGGGTCAGTTATCATGTCTCGACGCTCCAGAAGGTACGTATGTGATGAATCAGGGTCAATCTGATTATATTGAATGCCTTAGTGGAACTTATCAACCGAATAAAAAATCAACTTCTTGCATTGCTGCAGATGTTGGAAACTTCTCATCTGGGCAGATGTCTACCGGTCAAACACCTTGTTTCTCTGGAACCTATCAACCTAATTCTGGCCAATCATCTTGTTTAGATGCAGATGTTGGTTACTATGTTTCACTAGAGGGGCAATCCTCACAAGAAATAAGTCCATTTGACTTTTATACTGATTCTACTGGTAGTTCATATCTCACCTCATGTCCAATTAATTATATTACGACAATTCAGGGTGCAACCTCGATTAATGATTGCTCCTTAGATTCTGATATGGATAGAGTAATTGACGATGATGATATTGATGATGATGACGATGGAAGATTAGATTCTGTCGATTCTTGTAGCCCTGGTTTAATTGGTTGGGTTAGCAACTCGACAACAGATATTGATGGTGATGGATGTAAAGATGATGTTGAAGATAGTGATGACGATAATGATTCTATATTAGATATATACGATGCTTTCCCTCTTGATTCTAGTGAATCTATCGATACCGACTCTGATGGTATAGGGGACAATGCCGATACAGATGATGATGGAGATGGTTGGCTCGATCAGCAAGAAGAAATATGTGAAACCGACTCACTCTTGTCTCAATCAGTACCTCTTGATACAGATTCAGACGGTGAATGTGATATTGTAGATTCAGATGATGATGGAGACGGTCATTTGGACGTAATTGATTGGGATCCATTGAATCCTAGTGAGTGGCTTGATACTGATGGCGACGGTATTGGTAATGAAGCAGATACAGATGACGATAACGATGGCTGGTCAGATATCAAAGAACTTGAAGAAGGTACAAACCCTCTTCTTTCTGATACTGATGGCGATAATTATGAAGATAATGTTGACGGATTCCCTAATGATGTTTCAGAGTGGGAAGATACAGATGGTGACGGAGTAGGCGATAATTCAGACTCTCACCCAGGCCTCAAATATTTCCAAAACAATTTACAATTTGTTTTGGCAGTTTCAGGTGGAATTATCGTATTAGCTGTATTTGGTTATCTTGGAGTCATTATATTACGTAGAAAACCTGAAAATACCAGTGAACCAGCATCTGAAGATGATGAAGTTATTGAAGTCGATTATCCTCATGAAGGAATGCCAACTTCTAGTGATGAAAAAGAAATTGAGAATTTAGAGATAAATGATTCAGAGGATGAAGAATCCGAAGAGAAAGAAACAATAAGAGACACATCTCATATCGATGCATTACTAAATGAACTTCCTACTCCTCCTAAACCTCAAATTATATCGCCACCAGAAGGTACACCGGTGAACGAATATGGGCAGAGAGTATGGGCTGACGAGAGTGGTCAAGTTTGGTGTGTAAATTCTGATGGTTCAATATTAAAGCATGATGCAGCAACTGGCGGATGGATTCAATTTCACTATTGAAATTAGAACTGTATTACGTTAGCACCCCATGCTAAACCGCCACCAAAAGCAGCTGTAACTACTAAATCTCCCTCACTAATCAGTCCTTTTTCCATCGCTTCTTTCATTGCAATAGGCACACTTGCACCTGCCGTGTTTCCGTATTTATGTAGATTAGTATATGTTTTTTCCATCCCAAGGCCTAGTTTTTCCATTCCAGTCTTAATAATATTAATATTAGCTTGATGGGGTATTACTAAATCTACATCTTCAATACTTTTACCAGCCCTTTTTAGTGATTCATTCACAGCTTGTGGAAAAGCCTCGATAGCAAAATTCCAGACTGCTCTTCCATCCATGTGGAAATATTGTGCACCTTCTACAAAATTATCAGAATTAAATGGCGTTCTTACTCCGCCAGCGGGTATTTCTATAACGGAAGATCCTGAACCATCAGACATTAACCATGAACTAATGATTCCTTTCCCTTCCTTTACTTCTGATAATACTGCTGCTCCTGCTCCATCTCCAAACAGTACGCATGTGGCTCTATCTTTCCAATTCAATATTCGAGAGTAGATTTCTGAACCGACAACGAGAACATTTCGGTAACCATTTGTACCTACAAATCTACTTCCTACATCTAATGCATGAACCCATCCGGCACATACTGCGTTAATGTCGAAAGCTGCACAATCAGTACAACCCAATTTATGTTGTATTATTCCTGCAGTCGATGATAGTGGCACATCAGGAGATGATGTTGCCAGAATAATTAGATCGATGTCTTCAGCCTTTAATTCAGCATCATCCAAGGCTTGTTTACATGCTTCTACTGCCAAGTCCGAAGTACATACTTCCGAACTAGCAATTCTTCTTTTCTTCATTCCAGTTTTTGTAGTAATCCACTCATCGCTTGTTTCTACAAGTTTCATCCAGTCTTCATTGCTCATCTCATTTGGTGGTACATATGCTCCCAATCCAATTATGCCGACTGATGCCATATTCTACTCTATGCGATATAACTATACTTTCAGTCTTACCCTATTTTATTGAAGAAAAGTACTATTAGTTTATCAGAGCATTAATACCATGTACAAGCCAAACATGAAATCTAAGAAGCACTTCATAGATGCATGGCGTCATTTGGAGACCATCCTTTACTGCCCGATTCGCTTGAGTCTATTTTGACAGATGAGTCAGTATCAACAATATTTCTAAAGGCAGAATGTAGACCTAGAGTGAAGAGTGGACATATCTCTTCTTTAACTCTGAATGAATTAGATTTAGATGTCTGGGACAAACCAAAATTAGTAGATCTTTCAGATGAGATATCGTTAATTATTGAACAGAATTCTTCTAGGTCTGACTGTTTCATAGAGATTGAACGTGAAGGATGCAAGGTTATGCAAGTAGGGGATCTCCGTGTAAGTTGTGCGTGGCCTCCTTTTTCAGATGCTTGGGAAATCACTGTAGTTAGACCAGTAGCCAATTTACAATTGTCAGACTATAAATTGGATAAAGAACTTGTAAATAGATTATCTAATCATCATCGAGGAATATTTGTGGTCGGTAAACCAGGTTCAGGTAAGACTACTTTCGCACAAGCAATCGCTTCATATTTAGATTCAGAGATGGGGGCAATGGTCAAAACTATGGAATCTCCAAGAGATTTACAAGTTCCTCAGAGAGTTACTCAATATGCTCCTTTAGAAGGCGATCTAGAGAAAACCGCCGAAATTATCTTCTTACTCAGACCTGATTTTGTAATATTCGATGAAGTACGCCGTGCAAGAGATTTTGAGATATTTGGTGACGTACGTTTAGCAGGAGTTGGACTCTTAGGAGTAACTCATGCAAACAGTGGTCTCCAAGCAATACAGAGATTAGTTGGAAAAGTAGAGCTAGGTTTAATCTCTCAGGTTCTAGATACAGTTATTCATATAGAGAAAGGGAAAATAAATCAAGTATTAGAATTGAAGATGGTTGTTAGAGCCCCTACTGGTATGGAATCCGACTTAAGCCGTCCAGTTATTGAGATTAGGGAGTTCCCCTCTAATCGATTGACTCATGAGATGTTTGCTTTTGGTTCTGAGATTGCAGTTGTTCCAGTTAATGGTTCTAATGAGGAAGGAGGAAGTCCTGCTTGGAAACTAGCATCTGAGGAACTAAAAAGAGAGGCAACTAGACTTACTGGTATTTCTGTTAAACATGCAAAATTCGTCACTGATTCTGCTGCAATCATCTATATCGATGATTCTGCAATAGGCTCTATGATAGGGCCTGGTGGTGAAGGGATTCGAAGACTCGAGCAAGATCTAGGTTTGAAACTAGATGTTCATTCAGTCCAAGAACTTCCTAGAGGATTAAGGAAAAAATTAGAAAAACATAGTGATTCTAATTTTGACGCTAGTTCATGGTCCAATAAATCAGGTAGAAATTGGGAATATAATTCTGGTAAATCTAAAAGAGGTAAAGGTAGAAAAGGTCGCCGCTGATTATTTATTTTTTGTACATATATTCATTGCTTCAGAGAAGAATCCTAAACTCCATTTCCCTCCTTCTCTGCCTACTCCAGAATCTTTAACTCCTCCAAATGGAACTCTTAAATCTCTATGTAGCCATGTATTAATCCAGATCATTCCTGTGTGGATTGATTCTGCTACTCTGTTGCCTTTCTCAAGATCATTAGTCCATATACTTCCTGCTAATCCATATCTAGTATTATTGGCGATATCAATAGCCTCCTTTTCAGTACTAAATTTATGAATCGTAACCACTGGTCCAAATATTTCTTCTGTTGAACAACGTGAATTTACGTCTAAATCTGCAATTACAGTAGGGGATATCCAATTCCCATTTTTATATTTTTCAGAAAGATTTGGATATCCTCCTGTTAGTATTGTTCCACCTTCACTTTTTGCAATTTCAATGTATTCTTCAACCTTTGATAGATGTTCTTGAGAGATCAAAGCTCCTAGAGTTGTATTCTCGTCAGAGGGGTCTCCAATTTTCATTGCTTCAACTTCAATAACAAATTTATTAATAAAATCATCATATATATTTTCTTGAACTAGGATTCTACTTCCGCAAAGACACACCTGTCCCTGATTTAGAAAACCAGCTCTAACGACTCCCTTAACTGTATTTTCTAGATTGCAGTCGTCAAAAATTATGCTAGAATTTTTACCTCCTAGTTCTAGACTTAATTTTTTGAAAGAACTTGCTGCTGATTTTGCAACTATCGAACCAGTAGATGTCCCTCCAGTGAATGAAACCAAGGAAACATCTTGATGAGATACTAATGGTGAACCAGCCCCCATCCCATCTCCATGAACCAGATTAACTACTCCTTCTGGCAATCCGATTTCATCTATGGTCTTCATTAGTAAATCAGCAGTTAATGGTGTCATTTCACTTGGTTTACAAACTACAGTATTCCCCATTCCTATTGCAGGTGCAACTTTCCATGAAAGAAGATAGAGTGGTAAATTCCATGGAGTAATTAGTGCCCCTACTCCAACTGATTTGTATATCACTCTGTTTGTAGCATCTTCCATGTCATATTTCTCAATTTCTAGATCCCTAATCATTTCAGAAAAAAATCTAAAATTTTTAACTGAACGATAAGCATCAACCTCTCTCGCTAGAGAGATTGGTTTGCCCGTATCTTTACTCTCCAATTCTGCAATTTCTTCATATTTTGATTCTAGTTTATCTGCAATTTTATCTAACCAATCTGCTCTATCTAAATTTGTAAGAGACGACCATTCTGGCAGAGCCTTTTTGGCAGCATAAACTGCCTTATTTATGTCATTTTGATTAGATTTAGGGACTAATGCAATTTTTTCTCCTGTTGCAGGAGATAAGTCTTCTAACCATTCTCCTGACTCGGGTTCAACAAATTCTCCAGAGATGTAATTCAGGATTTTCAATTCTTCATCCCCTTATGTCCCTTCATTAGAAAATGGATCTTTACGTGTCATCGCTGCGGAATATTCGTTCCAATCTAAGTTGAATTTATCTCCATCTGGATCCCACTCGTCCCAAGTGACTACTTTTTCCAAATCTTCTTGATATCTATCTGGAACAATTCCTGGTACAATAAATGCCTTTTGTCTATGCAAAGGATATGGGTTTCTGAGTTCTATCCCCAATACTCCTAAAACAGACCTTGCAATATACCAAGTTGCTTGCGAATTCCATCCGTGAGCAATCTTAATTACAATTCCTAGACCTTTGGGCCAGTCTGGATGTTCGATAGCTAGTCCTAGTAATCCATCAGCACCTTCTTTTGCGATCAGTTTCCCATTTCCTGCCTTGAGACATGTTGAATCCAGTCGATTAAATCCGCCTATCAAATCTGGATGTTTATTCATTGCCTCCCAAATCCAGTCTTCATCTTTCTTCGCAACTAGGCCTGAAAACATTACTGCCAGTTCATCAACTGTGTTAGAAACAGTAGGTAGGCCACAACCATCCTTAGCAACTCTCTTAGGTTCCCAATCAGGATTACCCATGTATTCTTTTAGAACATCTAAAAACAATGGAAACCAAGGAGTACTAGGTAGTGTATAACCTGCTCTACTCATCCCCATTTTTCTCATACCTTTCAACAATGCCGCATGTTCTCCTGAACATGTATGGAACCATCTCCTAGGTCTTCTCACCTGTCTCCCAAACTGTATTAGTGGTACATCTAGAGGGCATTGCATCAATCCCCACTCAGATTCTGTGAGTATAGACTGTGCAGCAGCAACATGTTCAGTGTCCCCATTATGTGATGAGCAAGAAATTGCCTTTTGTTCCCAAGTTAATTCATCCTCTAATACTTTTACGAATGGTTTCATCATCAATGGTTTCATCATAGATCTTCCATAAATTAATACATTTCCTCCAAAGGAGTGTATGATTTCATTTCCATGAGCCCATGCAACAGCTCCGTGAATAGTATTTTCAGATACATCTCTTCTTCTAAAATCTACTAGTGGTTCCCATTCAACATCTCTTCCGGTTGCTATTCCTTCATGTTTTTCTCCTAGAGGATTAGTTGGAAAAACTGCTGAACCAGGCCTTCCTGGCGCTACTGATGATGGTCTAGTGATTTTTTCTTCTTTCATATCATTTCTCTCCATTAACTATAGGTACAACTTCATTCATAAAAGCCTTCATATTTCTCTGAACTCTTTCACTGTCATGATTGAAGAAGTCAAACCAACACATCAATTTATCGTTTTTATTAAATCTTTGAATAATTTGTTCAGCAACCTCCTGAACATTTCCTATCACTGCATTATCAGTTGCTCTTTCAACTTTTGAAGGATCGATTGTACCTTCTAGTGCTCTCCAATAAGTATTCAATGCAGCCTTTGCTTCTTCTTTGGCAGCAATACTTTGTTCTTCTGGTGATAAATTCTTTTCATTATTGACAAAAATCATTATTGTTCTGGGCATCATATTTCTATTCCAAGTGCCTCCATCTGGGTGATAATTTTCACCCATTCTTTCATGAGTTTCCTCAATAATATGTGGAGGAGTTATGCTGAGATTAAAAACTTGTACTGGTCTCCATTTATTCACCTCAATCTGTAGTTTTGGATCGTGACTACCAAGTACAAGATTTAGTAATTCTCTTCTCCAATTTTGAGGAATTGTTTTTATTTCTTCAAAATCATATCTATGAGGTATTTCGACTTTCTCGGGTATTTCATCTAGGGCGTTGAAATCTTTAGCTGCATTTTGAACTCTCTCCCAATCTTCATCAGAACGAAAACTTTCTCTCGTAAGAATTGTATCTCTAATCATATTTGAAGAAATTACTTCTCCATTTAGAAGTCTCAGAAAAATCTCTGAAGCCTCAGCAAATATTTGCCCTCTTAGAGACGGCCAAGCAGCCTCTTCAATGGCATTTCTTGGAACAATTCCATACGGTCTCGCCATAAATTCAAACCTTCCTGCTGAAAAACCAATATGCAATTTTCTATCTTCCATATCATCCAAACCATGTAAAGCCAAAAATGATCCAACACGTTCTGCAATTGCAATAGGGCCTCCTGAGGCTAGGATTGATAAAACAGCACTTCCAACTTCCATTCTTTTAGTTCTAGAAAACATCTTCTGAGCTATTTGAAAGAAGTCAGTACATAGTCCAACTTCTCCGGGATAATGAGGTACTACTGGTATTTTGTTCCTTTTTTGTATTTCAGTTGATAAATGCGCTTGAGCGACCCAACCTACTCCAAATCCCAATTCATCTGCTAACTCAACTTGTTCAAAGAAATTAGAAAACATTTCATCTTCTGAAGGAATATAACCGGAAGTATCCGGTGTCTGAGATATTGAAAAGAATATATCAAATAACATTATTCCACACTCAAATTGAACGCATTCTTCCGCCATCTACTGCTAAGCTAATTCCTCTAACTGAACCACTACTCGGTAGACAAAGCCATGTGACTGCGGCTCCAGTTTCCAATGGGTCGATTAATCTCTGAATTGGAACTGAGTCCATCCATTTATTTTGAACTGATTGTATTGATTCCCCAGTTTTTTCAGAAATAGATTTAGCAAGAGACCCAAGTCTATCTGTATCAGTAAATCCTGGAAGAATATTATTTATTGTAATACACGGACTCAATTCTCTTGAAAGAGATTTAGCCCATGAACCCATAGCTCCTCTCAATGTATTTGAGAGTCCAATATTGTCTATTGGCTCTCTCACAGATGTAGAAATAATATTTACAATTCTACCGTATCCTTCACTCTCCATAATTGGTGTAAGAATCTGAGTAATAGTGTGTGCCGCATGCAGATGTCTCTTGAATGGAGCATCAAAATCATCTATTTTATTAGATAATAACGGTCCACCAGGAGGCCCTCCTGCATTGTTAACTAAGATGTGTATTTTCTGATTCTTTATCAATTCATTAATTTCATGCTCTAAAGAAGAAATATCTTCTAAATCAATTATTAATTTTGAATGTCCACTACCATACATTTCTTCAACTAAATCATCCAACTTTTCAGATGATCTAGCACATACAATTACTTTTGCTCCAGCTCTAGCAAGCATTAATGCAGTAGCTCTCCCTATTCCTTTCGATGCACCACATACAAGAGCATTTTTTCCATCTAATATGCCGTCCGCGTAAGGAAATTCTGAATCTAATATTTTTTCCATTTTTTCACCTAATCTATGTAATGAGCGTAACTTTCTTCTTTTAATTTTTGATATACAACCTGCAATACTTCTTCCGGTGCATTTCGGAATGTTGGATTGGGGCTATCCCCCTGAGGGCGTCTCATTTCGCTCCATCTTCCCTCTTCATAGGCCATCAATGCTTCCTTCATCAGAATTCCTGCTAACACAAGAGTTTCATAGCATAAATCCTCATATTTCATACCTCTTTTTACAGGAACTTCTCTTCGTAAGAGTAAGTGTCCAGTATCTACCCCATTGTCACAGAAATGAGTGGATGAACCTACAGGTATATCGTGGTATACGCTCCATGCGGGAGATGCTGAACCTCTACATTCCGGTAACAATCCGGGATGGCTATTTATTACTCCATCCTTAGGGTAATCCAATATTTCTCCACGAATAATTCTTGTCCCTCCAAAAACTATGATATCTAAATCTATGTCTCTAATATGTGGCATTACTTCTTCTGAGTTATGAATCGCCACTTCCACATGTTCAACATTAATACCTCTTTTTGATAACTCTCCAAGTTGCGAATCAATTGTTTCCGCAATTTGATTTCCTTCAATTCTCTTCAGAAATTTTTCTCTTTCTTCATCAGCAATCGCAGAATCTTCTGTAATGATAATTCTCGGTATAAATCCCTCCGAGATTAACTGTTTAAGCATCTCCCTACCATATGGATGTTCTTTTAGAAGTAGGTATGCGAAGTTCGGCTTGGCCATCTTTCTCATTCGTCGCAGAGGTTTCTAATACCCGTTCTTTTCGGTGTAGATGTTTCTTATTTAACTCATAATAACTTCAAAAATAAGGTAACCTATCCCTATCCCGATTGAAATAGAAATAATTACTCCCAATATTATAAATTTCTTTAATTTAGAAATAATACCTTTTATTGGAAGGCCAAAACCATCATCTGAAGCATTGATGATGTCATAAATCATCTTTAATTGTGGCAGCATATTAATCTCATCTCATCAAGGAGTAACTCTTGTCCTATCTCGAGGGAATAAGACTACTTCACGGACATTTCCTGCTCCTGTAAGAACCATCAATAATCTTGCTACTCCCAAGCCCCAACCGGCATGTGGAGGTGCTCCATAACGAAAACCATCAGTATAGAAAGTAAAATCTTCAGGATTGAGATTCATATCTCTGAGATTCTGCTCAAGTACATCCACTCTATGTTCTCTTTGTCCTCCGCTAGTCATCTCATCTCGGCCATAATTAAGATCAAAACCTCTACTTAGTTGTCCACCTGAATCACTTTTCTCATTTTTATTATGATAAATATAGAATGGTTTCATTGCCATTGGCCATCTTGGAAGGAAATGGAAGCCGGGATATATTGCAGCAATCAAATCACAATGATGGCTCTCAATATCGTCTCCCCATTCTATATCTCCGCCTCCAGCCTTGACAATTTCTATTGCCTCAGAATAAGGTATTCTCGGGAATGGTAATTCTGGTACTTCAACAGTAATTTTTTCTTCACCTTGGCTAACTTTGTATTCGTTAATTACATCAATTAAATTTTGGTCATTTTCAGAAACAGAAGACCAGATATGATGAATCATTCTTTCCTGAACTCCCATTACATCTTCATCATTCATCCATGCGCCTTCAATATCAAAAGAGATAAATTCATTCAAATGCCTGTAAGTATCATGTTTTTCAGCTCTAAATGCTGGTCCAATTTCAAAAACTCTTTCCAACCCTCCCAAGACTGCTAATTGTTTGTAAAGTTGGGGTGATTGACTGAGGAAAGCCGGTGTATCGAAATACATCATAGGAAATAGATTGGTCCCTCCCTCTGATGCACTTGCAATAATCTTAGGGCTATTCATTTCCATGAAACCTTCTTTGATTAAGTGTTCTCTCCCGTACTGAAGTACTTTACTTCTTAGTTGAAACATTGCGTTCACATGAGCTCTTCTCAAATCTAAATGTCTATTATCCAATCTAATATCTAATCCGATTTTAACATCATCAATTATTCCCACAGGTAATGGAGTTGCTGCTTCTGCTAATATTTGCCCAGATGTCACATTTACTTCATATTCTGGAGGGGGAACTGGCTCGCCTTCGGCTACCTTGGGAGGTCTTTTCTGAGCCACTAAACCTGTTACTTGAATAGTTGATTCTCTCGTAGATGATTGTATTAAATCAAAAGTTTCCGGATTCATATTATCCTTTTTCAAAAATGCCTGAATATGCCCCGTCCCATCTCTTAGCATTAGGAAGCATATAGCGCCTCTTCCACGTATGGTTTCTGCATATCCCGCGACACTCACTTCTTCGCCTACTAATGATGCTCCTTCACTAACAATTTGCCCTATTGTATGTGTCCTGTAAGATGTAGGTTCCCATTGGCTACTGTCTCTCATGGTTTGCCGAAGGAATACTTGGTTATGAATCAAATCTATTCTTCTTCATCAGATGCCAATTTAGTGGCAATTAGTAAAAATGCTGTATGTCCCATTGGTTGATTCCCTGGTCTGACTCCTCCTTTACTTGCTTTACTCCATTTTCTCTCGATAATTTCTCCAGCCCATTCTATATTCAATTTTTCTTCTTCACAACCATTCCAAGATTTTTCTAATTGTGATGAAGTCGGGCAATAACATGCAATTCTTCCTCCAACTCTAAGACAGGGAACTACTGATTTCAAGACAGTCCAAGGCTCTGCCATATCAATTATAGCGGCATCTATTTCGAAACAAATTTCTTTCACACGATCAGTAATATTAGATAAATCATCAACAACCAGATGCCAATTAGGAAATTCTGGTAGTATTTCCTCTAATCTATCCATATTTTGTTTTCCGACAACTGCATGTTCATCTCGAACTTCTACAGAAATTAGAGTTCCGCTATTTCCTAATACATTAGCTATGTTCATAGCAAGACCTGCAGAACCATGACCACCTTCTAGTACTCGACTTCCTACCCCAATTCCTAGCCAAGAAATTAAGAAACCAGAGTCTTTTATACCTATAGTTTGAGCTCTTCTAACCATGTTGCGTCGTGCTTCAGGAAGAGTTGCTTTGACAATAGTTAGTGATTTTTGACCAACTTTTATCCTCTCACCAATCGAGTGTCCCGATAATAGTTGTTCTGAATCAAACCTCCCTAGGCCTTTTATCTTGATTTCTCCGGGTTTTTTTTGCAACAAATAGGCTCTTCCATCATCTTCTCTTAGAGCCACCCACTCTAGGTCCTTGATTCCGGCCATTGATTCTACGCAAAGGTTTCATGATATCAAGTCATTCGATTGTAAATTAGGTTTTTTTTGATTCATTATAAAAACAAATCTTAGATAAGGTTATACCATGTTGGCATAAGCGTTGAATTAGTGCTAAGGAACAAATTGAGTAGTTCAGTCTTGGCTGCAGCCATGATGTCATTGATGGTTATAATGACTCTAGGAGGTCTTTTTGATTTAGAAGAACAAGAAGTCTCTCGATCTAATGAGCTTGAAAAGGAAGAATTACCGCTTTTCGCCACAAGTCCAGGGCATACAGTATTTGGTGAATATGTGGGTGCTCATTGGTGTGGCCCTTGTATGAGTAGCGCGTCTCCTTCCCTTAACAATCTCAAAACATCTAATCCAGAAGATTTCACTTATGTTTCCTTTTTCGAAGGATCAGGTACTGGATGGCCATCTGATTCAATTGGTAGTTCAGGATCTAGGAGAAATCATGTGATGGGCGCTTCTAGTGGTTACCCTACATTTTCTTTTGCAGATGAACAAGCAGGTTCTTGTTACAAAGTAGGTGCTGGCGGAACAAATTTCTATGATAATGATTTTTCAGCTGGTGGATGTATGTCTCCATCTTCGACAGATTTTTCTATGGAACTTTCTACTTCCTTGGATACTTCTGGAGATACGGTTACTACTGACTTAACTATCTCGTACTTAGGTTCTCTTCCCTCTGTTTCAGTGTACGTATATGCTGCTGTGACTGAGCATTCTGGGGCCGAAAACTATGATGATGGATACAAACCACATCATGTTTGGAGATCTTGGTTATTGAACAGTGATAATAATGGGTTTGAACAAGTCGTTCTATCTCCTAGTTCTCCTGCTGAACTTTCTTGGGATAAACCATTGAGTACTGTTAGAGCCTCTGGTGGAAATACTCAATTTGAGAATTTTTGGCCAGTAATTGCACTTATGGATGGGCCTCATACGACTTACAATAATTTCTATGCCGCAGTTGATTTAGATATGGCTCCATTGGTTGACATAGGAATATCCGATTTTATCATCCCTGGCGATCCAGGTTTTGTTCAAGGAGATGAGATTGTATTACAAACCACTATCAGAAATAATGGTGTTGAATCATACTCAGAAGGCGGTCAAATTAGTATATACTATCTAGACGGAGTAGATGAACAATTAATCTCTACTTTTTCTTTGAATAATAATATTGCACCTGGTTCTACTCGA
>Ga0208410_1000444_pt1 | contig 24097 bp, 14 predicted proteins | sample ETN02SmetaG_3_FD_185787 | JGI IMG/M metagenome (GOLD analysis project Ga0208410, IMG submission 185787) | Marine microbial and viral communities from oxygen minimum zone, Eastern Pacific Ocean - ETNP2014F10-02SV257 (SPAdes) (version 2) | ecosystem: Environmental > Aquatic > Marine > Oceanic ... | reverse complement strand
TTGTTATCTTCACATGTGACCCGAGCAACGTGTCTCACCTTGTACTCTTGCAGTAACGGCCAATGAGCAACCCTCCGCTCACTCTTCACCGACCCTCGATCGTATCTCTTGGTATCAGCTGCTTTCACTGCTGCAACATTTTTGTGCTTGAACACTCTACCCGCCGTCGCGAGTCTGTGGTTCTGGTCGTCATCAACGACGACCTGCTCTCTCCGGCGCTGTCTTTGACCCGCACGACTGAAGGCTTCGCCATGAACGTTCGTATTCCTCTCACGTTGAATGGGGCTCGCGGTGGAATCAACCATCCGTTCGCCTCTCGGACACCCATTCTCACGCAAATATCGGAGACATCCTGGATGACCCCCCTGCGCCACCGGGCGGTACGCCCACTCGTCCCAAGGACACCCATTTTCATGTAAGTACTTGAGGCATTCCAAATGACCTCGACGCGCGGCCTCACCGCACGCCCCCGCATCCCACGGACACTCATTCTCGTGCAGATACTTTAAACACTCCAACTGACCTTCGCGCGCGGCTGCTCGCGTCGCGCGGGCGTCCCACCCCGCGCCCGTTCGCTCGCGCGCGTACCGGAGGCATTCCACGCAACCTCGTCGGGCGGCACCGGCGCACGGCAGTGTCAGTGTAAAGCACTCCGCGCATCCGCGCGAATCCGCGTACGCGCACGTCCACATCGCGCGCGACGCTCCGCGCGCGTCTTCGACCGCATCCGCGGCGGCGCCCGGTTCGCCATCCGTCTCGCCCGTCGCCCATCGTTCGCCATCCGGCTCGACGCGCATCGCGATCGCCGTCGATCGCGATCGGCGTCGCGCGTTCTCGCGCACTTTCGGACGCTCGCGTCGCGCGAGCGGCGATGACGCGGCGTCGGTGACCGTCGGATGGATGCGGGACCAGGGAAAAGTTGGCACCCATCACGAACGACCGTTCATGACTCAACACGTGGGGGGGGGCACACGGGGTGACGGACGATCGCGCGGCGGTGTCCTCGGCCGACGTCGCGATTCTCGAGCGCGACGTCGACGCGTGGACGCGTGGACGCGTCCGAGAAGCGCGCGAGCGGTACCGGGGTGAGGGAGTCCCGGACGTCGATCGCGCGCGGCGTTTTCTCAGATTGAAATCATCTCAGATCGAACACATCATCGATCGAGCGATGGCGCCGACGACGTGCGTGGATTGCAAAAAGATCACCAAGGGATTCGCGAGGTGTTACGATTGTAACCAGTTGAAACGGGCGCGCGACTCGGCGTCCGCGGACGGCGGTGGTCGACCGCCCGCGCCGCGTCGGGACGACGATTACAAGTTCAAGAGCGCCGGCGGCGGCGTGAAAACGGCGACAGCCATCGCGGAACACTTTTCTGTAGCATTGTCCAACAGTAAGATCAACGCTCAGAAGATTAATCGAGTGCTCGAATCGCTGGGATGGATCGCACGTTCGCCGTACGATTCTGGGGGGTGGGAGAGCACGAAAGTGGGTCTGAGAAACGGCGCGTCGAACCACACGGCGATGAGCGGTGTGCCGTACGTGAAGTTTGAAGAGCGCGTGCTGCGAGAGCCAGCGCTTCGCAGAGCATTGTCGGAACTCTCGGCACCGATGCAGGCGACGCCGACGCAAACACCGACGTCGACGCAAATGCAAACGACGAATGACGCTGTCGAGCGACGCGTCGAGTCGGAGTGTCGATGCGCGTGCGGAAGGTGCTCGATTCTCGGAAAGACGCAGAAATATAAAACCAGGGATGGACACTACGTTCGGAGTCGCGGAGAGGTGTTGATCGACAACTTTTTGTATTCCACTCGCGTGCCACACGCGTACGAGCTCGAGTTGCATCTCGCGGAGGGTAAAGTCATGACACCAGATTTTTGTTGCCTCACCGCTAAGGGCAACGTGTACATCGAGTTTTGGGGACTCGAGGGGCAACCGGATTACGATTCGTGCACAGATTACAAGAAAAAACTCTACAAAGAGTTCGAGCTAGATCTCATCGACGTGTATCCGGAGAACCTCGATGATTTAGACGCGTACTTGTCGAGAAAACTTGCCCAATACGGCGTGCGAACCGCGTACTAGAGCGAACGCGGCGCCGAGACGCTCGAGGATACTTTATAGTTGTGACTCTCGATTTGTAAGTGCATCATTACAGCGCGCATCGTGTACAGGGGGTGTTATTTCACGCGTTCTTCGCGTTCTTCGCTTCGACGCGTGCGTCTCTCTACGCGTACGTCTCTCGATACTTTGCCGCGAGATACTCGCCGAAAGTCGTGGCCCGCGTCGGCGAGTTGGGCGTGATGACGCACGCGTGATTCGGCTCGACGAAGAACGCCATCGAGTACCGCTCGCGATCACCGTCCATGACGACGCGGTGTTTCGTCGACTTAAACGCGCCGTCGCTCCAAAACTGCATCAAATCGCCCACGTTGAGCACGAACATATCCTCGCGAGGCGGACGCACGGGAATCCATTCATTCGTCTCGGAGTCGAACACCTGTAATCCGGGCACGGAATCCGTCGCCAAGAGGGTAAACAAACCGTAATCGGTGTGCGCGCCGCACGCGAATTTTCCCTCGTCGACCTTCGACGGCGTCGGCGCGTATCTCAACAGTCTCAGCACGCACGCGTGCGAAAAAACAAAATCTTCGTCGAAGTAATCATACTGGAGTCCCAACGCGAACGCAAACGTCGGTAACAACGCCCTCGCGATTTCGTGCGCGTAGCCGTAGTAGTCTTTGACGGCGGCTCGAAACTCGTCGAAATCATCAGGCCACGGCGCACCGTCTGGACCGACGTAAAATCCCTCCTTGGCGTCTCCGCTCGTGGACGACTCCACGTCCAACGTCTCCGCGCCCTCGCGCGTGTATCCTCTCCCGCTCTTCGTCGCGCACTTCATCTTTTCATCGATGTCTCTCGCAAAAAATTCCTCGGCGCGCGCGAACGCCTCGCGCATCGTCTCCCTCAAGAGCGCGCTCGGGTACGGGTCGAGGTAGACGAACCCGTATCGCGCGCGCCGGAGCGCTTCGGCGTTCTCGAAGACGCCGTCGGAGAGACGGATCGTCGGGATTTTTTCAAAACTCATGTTGAAAAAACGTCGCGGCGCGTCACTCTGTGTCGACGCGCGTCGTCGCGTCGCATGCGTCGCGCCGTCTCGCGCGCCGACGTCATGCGAAAGACGACGAGCGCGACGCACATGGACGTCGGGGAGACGACGCTCGGGACGAGCGCGAGCGTGGGGGCGCTTCATCATCAATCATCTCATCTTAATCTCTCATCGGCGGCGTCGAATGGGAACGCGCCGTCGTCGTCGCGCGCGGCGACGGCGCGGGCGAGCGTGCCGTGGACGCGACGGCCGAGCGTGTTTTTCGCGCTGTGCGCGCTCGCGACGACGGTGTTGGCGCTGATGACGCACGAGGGACGGTCGACGACGTGCGAGCGCGCGCCCGAGTACGTCGTCTTCGTCGACGCCGGGAGCACGGGGTGTCGAGCGCACGCGTTTCGCGTGACGCCGACGATGGAGGACGATGGGAAGGATGCGTCGCTGTTTCGCATCGACACGCTGGGGACGAAGACGAAGACGAAGATGCCGTTGGCGCGAATGGGAGGACGGGTGCGAGAGGAGCTACTGCCGGCGGTGCGGGACGCGCTCGAGCGCGTGCCGGACGCGGCGGCGAGGGAACGGGCGAGCGTGTACGTGTGGGCGACGGCTGGGTTTAGAGTGTTGACGCCGGCGAAGCAGCAGGCGCTGTGGAGAGAGGTGCGAGAGGTGATGACTCGAGAGACGACGCTGCGGCACGGGCACGGACACTTTAGGACGGTGGATGGGAGCGAGGAGGGATTTTACGCGTGGTTGGCGGCGAATTATTTATCCAACGTCGACGTCACCGCGGTTGGACGCGTGCGTCGAGGGGCGACGGACGCGGCGCCGTTCGCGCGATTGGCTGATTCGGAGAATCCTCTCGCGCGTTCCGTCGGCGCCATCGACGTCGGCGGCGGGAGCGTGCAGTACGTGGCGTTGCCCGAGGGTGGTGGCGCGGCGGTGACGGCGAAATCGATGATGAAACTGCGAGATTCTGTCAAGGTTGAATCCTTCTTGGGGTACGGGGCGAATCACATGGAGACGCGATGGCGCGAGGAGTTGGTGAACGACGGGCGAGCGACGAACGCGTGCGCGTTTCCGGGACACGTCGTCGAGGTGCGAGGCGCGCGTTTAACCGGCACGGGGTCGTACGACGAGTGCGTGCGCGGTCTGCGTCGACAAATCGCGACTTTAGAGCGCGAACAAGGAGTGAGGCTGCGCATGCCTCGAGAATTCGATCGCATCGATCGGTTTCTCGGCATGTCGTTGTTGTTTCATCTCACGAATTTCATGACGGTGGCCGTGTCCGGTTCGCTCCCGTCGATGCCTCGAGCGACGCTCGACGAGATCGCCGTCGCCGGTAAAAAATTGTGTGCGATCGAATGGTCGAAACTCGTCAAAGCCGTGGACGGGAAGGATCCGAACACGCCGTCCGATCGACTCAACGGTCGATGTTTCGACGCCGCGCTCGTGCAGGCGCTCTTGGGTCGAGGCGGCGACGACGCGGACGTCGGACTCGGGTTCGATCAAAAGGACGACAGGATCGATTTCGTCGAGCGCATCGACGGTGCAGAGGTAGAGTGGACGCTCGGCGCCGCGCTGAGCGTCGTGCACCCGACGTTGGCGCGCGCGAATCCGCGTTGGACGAAGACTCGCGTTCCGCTCGAGTGCCGTCGCGTCGTGCACACGGCTCTCCTGAACGCGTTGTACGAGTGGGCCGTCATCATCATGCCCGCGGGCATCTTCGTGACGGCGTATTTAGTGTACTCGGTGGTCAGGGCGACCGCCAAGGTGGGCACCATGGCGAGATCGCCGTCCTTCTTAGAGGTTCTTTAGCGGCGACGGGGCACGCGTACGGTGCGTGTGAGTAATACGATATACAAGTCACCTTCACCTTCGCCAACACTCTAATATCTCGAACTCATCGTCGCTCGCGGGATAATCCGGGTGCACCGTCGACGCCGGCACGCGTCGCACCGTGAATCCTTCCGTCTCCACGATGGAGACGAAGAGTTCGATGCTCTCGGGTCGATGTTCCCTGCACGCCGCGAAGACGGCGACGCGTCCCGAATCCCGCACCAACATCCCCGTCGTCTTCGCCAACGCCCGTATCACCCCCTCATCCGACGTGTACATCAAATCCGCCCCCAAAACCACGTCCGGCCACCGTATCGCCTCCGGAAGCGCCTCCACATCCTCCTCCCGTCCCCATCGCACCCCGCGCGTCGCCAAGAGCACCCGGCGCGGCACGCGCCCGCCGTTTTCCTCTTTATTCTCCCGAGCGTTCGCACGCGCGAGCGCCACCACCTCGGGAAGATCCGTCATCACGCACACTAATCCACCCTCCTCCCTCGACGCGATCTCGCTCGACGCGACGAGCAGCGTCGCCAATCCCGTCCCCGCGCCCAGCTCGAGCGTCGTCGTCGGCGCGCGCGTCCCGTCTCGACGCTTCCCCGCCGTGAGCCGTTCCCACACGTCCTCGCGCCCGACGTATTTCCCCAAAAGCGCGCTCGCGTCCCACACGGTGAATCCCGTCCCCGGGACGCGATCGTCGTCGTCGTCGTCGTCGTCGTCTCGTCGTCCCGCCGTCGATGTCGCGGTCGATTTCGCGAACGCCTCCGCCGACGCGTACTGTCGAACGAGAACCCCGTCCACGACGCACGGATCGATAAATTTTTCCTTAAACGACAGTCTCCCCCGTCGCCACTCGCGCGACATGGCGCGCGACGCGACGCGACGCGACGTGACGATGTCCGATTTCGGTTGGATTCGATTCGATTCCCCGCACGCGCCGACGCGCGCGATCGATCCTTCGTTCGACGCGCGCGCGGCGACGACGACGTCGAGAACATCGCGCTCGACGTCTCGCGCGCGTCGTTCGAGACGTTGGTCGTTCGACGCGGCCATGCGAGCGTCGGGACGACTTCGCGCGACACTTTTCGGTGACGGCGCGAATTACGAATCGCGCGTGCGCGCGTGCGAGGACGCGCTCGACGCGCGCGATGACGCCGACGATAATCACACTCCCGACGATGTCGTCGACTCGGCGACGGTGTGCGCGGAGTGGACGACGGTGGCGTTGGCGAGGTGCGGCGCGGCGGCGCTCGAGTCGCGAGGACGCGCGCGAGAGACGGGACGAGGGAAAACGCACGCGCGGAGCGGTCTCGCGCGGGTTTTGGGCGAACAGGCGCCGAGTGTGGACGACGCGTGCGCGGACGCGCGGCTGTGGAGATGTTTCGTTCGGGCGAGAGAGGTGTGCGGGACGTCGCGGGTCGCGGCGGCGAGCGGCGGGGACGCGAGACGCGCGGCGGACGCGCTTCTCTCGGCGATTTCGTCGGGACGCGTGCCGGATGAGACGCTCGCGCGCGCGTTCGAGATGCTGACGACGAGTGGGACGACGGCGTCGAGCGCGAACGGTGGTGGAACGGGCGCGTCGTGGGCGTCGAGAGAACGGTGCGCGGAGACGGCGAAGACGGCGATGGCGGCGAGAGACGCGGCGGCGACGACGCGGGTGGCGCTTCTCGGCGCCGCGGCGGCGACGAACGCGCGACCGAACGCGCCCGCACCCGCGTGTGTGGATTATGAGTTCGTGTGGGGCGTCGTCGAGCGGTGGTCGACGTCGAGCGAGACCGGGGATGAGGCGACGAGGACGGCGTGCGAGGCGGCGATGCGCGCCTTCGTCTTTCATCCGTTGTACGCCAAGAGCGCGCCTCGCGTGCTCGCCGAGTGCGGGAACGCGCGAGAGACGGGCGGGAAGAAACGTCGCGTCGATGAGGATGACGACGACGACGACGACGACGACGACGACGAGAAACCGTCGACGGCTCGCGCCGTCTCCGCCGCGCGGTCGGCGCCGACGTTTATTCGCCAAATCTTCAAACGCGTGGCCGCGGCGACGACCGGTGACGGTGACGTCGTCGCGTTACGTCTCGCGCCGTGGCTCGCGCGAACGATGTGTGAGATGGATGACTCGCGCGCGTCCGCGTCGAAAGAGGACGCCAAGGCACTGTTCGTGGGGTTATTCGAACCCGTCGCGCGCGCCTTTGTCGTCGCGGATTCGCCGGGGACGCCGACTGGAAGAAAACGAAAATTCGCCACCGCCGACGCCATCGCGGACGCGCTCGTGCGTTTATTACGCACGGCGTCCGACCACGCGCTGTATTCATCCCTCGACGCGGACGGTGCGGTGGAGACGCGCGTCGCGTCCTTCGTCGCCTCGGCGACGTCTCGCGCGGCGACGGCGCCTCACGCGCCGCGCGGTTGGTCGGACGTCATCGACGCCGTCGCCGCGTTAGATTTCAGACTGATCGAGCCCCACGCTCGCGTCGTGTTCCGCGCGACGCTCTCGACCGCGCGCGATGATTCGCACGAATCTCGCGCGAGAGTCTTACGAACCGTCGCGCGCGGATTCGCCGACTCGCGGCTTTTCCCCGAATGCGTGCGCAGTCTCGGCGACGTCGTCGTCTCCGGTGAGACCATCCACGCCGCCATCGTCGACGACGACGTCTTGCACACGTTTCGCGAGGCGTCGAGATCGACCCCGCTCGCGCAGACGCCCGCGCTCATGGAGACGTGTCGAGAGATGTTTTTCCGCGCGTTCGACTCGCCCGACGTCGCCGACGCCGACGCGGCGTCCTTGGCCCGCGCGACGCAAGAGGTGCTCGGGTCGTGTCCAGACGATCCGGGTGAACCGTTGTTACCCGCAGCGGAAGAGTGTTTAGAGCGGTTCACCGTCGACGCGCGGGAACGCGTGCGAGAGAGAGCGTCGCTGTCGCTGTCGCCGTCGAGAGTAGGAAGCGTCTTGCGCGCGTACGTCCCCGCGGCGGCGTTGCGCGCGGGATTGAGCGAGGTGGCGGATCGCGCGGCGCGTGAATCGTATTTCCGCGCCGACGACGTCTCGCTGTGTGATGTCGTGGATGAATTGGTGCGCGAGAGTCCGAACGCGACGCGAGGCGTGGATGCGAACGCGGAAGCCGCCGCCGTCGGGTCGGCGCTGCAACGCGTGCGACATTTGTCGCGATTACGGCTCCCGCGCGAAGACGTTGACCCCGAGGACGCGTCCAAGGCTGGTCGAGAGATGAAGCGGTTGCTCTCGACGTGCCTGCGATTGGTCCCGGACACGTCGACGACGACGTACGAACGACCAGACGTGGAATGCGAGGCGTGGCGCGTGTTGACGTCGGCGGTGGATCTGTGGTACGAACACGCCTCCGAGTCGCGGCTCGTCGATTATTATCGATGTCGATTGGAGACGGACGCGGGCGAGGGATCGAGAGCGCTGACGGAAAAGGAGGAGGAGACGTTTCGTGATCTCGTCGTGACGTTTAAACCGTGGGTGCGGTCGATCGCGAGCGTGCTCGTGCGTGGATCGATGGATTTGACGCGCGCGATGCGCGAGGCGACGAACCGCGGCGGCGACGAACCGGCGGCGGCGTTGGTGGACGTTCTCGAGGATAGCGTCGTAGATTGCGCCGGGTCCGCGCGAGACGCTGCGAGTGCGGCCGAATCTATCAAACGGTTTTGGTCGGTGGCGTCGAATTCGTCGGTGGTGAATGATTTCGCGCGCGGGACGGGCGCCGCCGCGGGCGCGCTCGCCGCGGGCGAGACGGCGCTGCGACGCGCGCGTCGCGCGCTCGAGGCGGCGGAGCGCATTCCGCGTCGAGGCGTGGCGGAGATGGATAAAAACATCTTGCCGATCGCGATGAAAGTGTGCGAGTGCGCGACGTTCACCGCGGCCGCGCTCGGAATGGAGGACGCGATGGACGCGTGTCGACGCGCGCGCGCGCTCGCCGGATTTCTCGCCAAACACGACGAAGACGCCGCCGTCATCTCCGCGAGAGTGACGCTCGACGCGCGTCAGTATCACAATGTCACCGCGCGTGTCCTGGAACGCGTCGACGCGGGAGCGATGAAGGAGTTTTTGGAGAGCACGACGTCGGAATTTCATTCGTGTTTGGTGGGGAGCGCGACGACGGCGAAACCGACGGCGTACGCCGACGCCGCGGGCGTGACGCGGTATCTCTTCGACGAGTACGTGGCGTCGGACCCGGCCAAAGCGAACGGTGGCGGCGCGGTTCTCGCGGCGACGCTCGTAGAAAACCTATTCGCCGCCGGCATGACGGTGTTCGAAGGACCCGAACGCGAAACGTTTGGATGGGTGGACGGCAATCCGGAGATGGACGTCGAGGTGGAGGCGACGGATGAACAAGGCGCCGCGCTCGTCAATTTTTGGGACGCCTCGGTCGGACTTCGCGAGCGTCTGGAGACGTTTCTTCGCGCGCTCGACGAGGAATCGCGCGCGAGCGACGACGAGATGAAGCATGAAATCGTCGCGGCGTGCGTCTCCGCCGTCGGGTACGCGCTCGCGATTTCCGCGACGTCGTTGGAATTTAGCGAAAAGTTCCATCGAACGTTGGACTCTGGAATCGTGCAGCTCGCGTTATCGATCTCCGTCGACGCGCTGGTGCGCTCGACACGCGCGCGGAACGGCTCCGAATCGACGAGAGCGTTCTCCGTCGGCGCCTCGACCAAGTTTGTCAACGTCGTCGGCGCGGTGTGCGACGCGCTCAAGCAAACCGGTCCGCAACTCACGCCCGAGGCGCACGCGTCGCTCGTCGCCGTCCTGATGTCCGCGTACGCGCACGCGACGAAAGTGGCGGGCGCGGGCGCGGGCGCGTCGCTCGATCGTGGGTTGAGGGAGAGTTTCGACTTGACGCTCTCTGAACTCATCCTCGGCGCCGGTAAGCGACCGCTGAGCGCCATGTACGTCGCCTGCGTCGACGCCTTCAAAGCCGTCGACGCCGAAGCCAGACGATCGCGAGCGCATCGCGAGCGCATCGACGTCTCGCTCGCCGCGCCTCTGTGGTGCGTGTCGAACCTGGTGGAGACGTTTTCGGCGAGCAAGGCGATTCGAACCGCCGCGCAAGACAACGTCGAGGCGGTGATGGACGCATGCGCGCGCGCCATGCGCGTCGCCGTCAAGACACCGCGCGCGAGTTCGGTCGTCATAAAAATTCTCTCCATCGCCGAGCGATTCACCACGCTCGGCGCGCGGTGCGAGATGAGCACGCGGTGCGTCTCTCGCGTCTGCCAATTCCCGAGCGTCGCGTGCGCGCCCGACGCCGTCGTCGACGACGAGTCATCCCACGTCGAGGTCTACGCGCACGCGTGCGCGTTAACAATCGCTCTCCTCAAGGCGCGGTACGACCATCTGCGTCGATCCGTCGCCAGCATCACCGCGGTGTGTTCAGACTTGCTCGCCGACTTGCGTCGATTCGCGTCTCGAGGCGCCTCCGACGCCGTCGCGGACGCGTGCGCGTCCAAACTCTCCCGCGTCTACGAAGCCGCTGAATCCAGCGGACTCGAGCGTTACTGCACGCATTTACTCGCCGACGCCATCACCGCCATCACCGGCGGCGGCATCGGTCCCGCCGGCGAGCTCGCGCTCAAACCGGGTCTCTTCGCGTTGCTCGACGCCGCCGGCGACCGCGAGCTCCGACAGCTCCACGCCGCGCTCGGCGCCGGCGCCGGCGGCGCCAGACGCGTCGTCTTCACCGCTCTTCGCGAGGAACACGAGCGCACGCATAAATTCACCGGTCGCGTGTAACACTCTGTAACACACAAAAACGCGCGCGTCTCGGCGTCTCTCTCTCTCTCTCGCCCACGCGCCCCCATCGTCTCGTCACATCCACGCGTGCGTCGCTCTCGACCGTCCCATGAGGCACGGCGACGAGCGCGAGACGCTCATACGACCGTCCACGACCGTCCCCGACGTCGAGCGCGCGCACGGCGTCGGATGGTCCGCCGTCGACGCCGTCGAATCATCATCATCGCGACGGCCGGCTGTGAATGGTGTTACGACGTACATGCGGGTCGCGAGCGCGCTGTTTCTCGTCGGTACGGCGCTGTGCGGCGCGGGTGCGGTCGCGGGACGATCGCGAGAGATGACGACGACGTCCTCGGCGCTCGGGTCGTCGAATGGAAAGGGAAAGGGGAGGTGTGATCTCACCCCGCAAGTCGCCGGCGTCGCCGGCGCCGCGGGGACGTGTCACGCGGAATTCATGCGCGCGCGTCAATTATACGAGAAAACGGATGATGCCGATGACGTGGCGTTCGAGCGGGCCGTGTATGAATGCATGAACGTGCCCACGGGGTCACCCGTGGTGGTGCCGACGAAAGGGGCGACAAAACCGTTCGAGACGAAACCGAACGAGTCGTACGCGTGGATGTTCGTGCACGTGCCCAAGGCGGCGGGTTCTTTTTTCATCGAGGCGTTGAAACAAAACAAAAACCACGAAGACGTCGCGTTGGGACGTCCGACGAATATAGATTTCACGCCGAATCCGTGGAAGCCGCTGAATTCGTTTCAAGCGCGTCACATTCCATCGATGTTGCGACGCGTCGCGCGTAATCGCGCCGACGGCGCGGGTATTTTTTCCAAAGAGTTTATGAAGTCGGATTACGACGCCGGTCGTCACATGTACTTCACCGGCGCCACGTCCATGGGTCTGTGCGGAACGATCGACGCGCCGTGCGCGTACATCACCGTCCTTCGCGATCCGATGGAGCGCATGTGGAGCGAGTACGCCTACTTGTGTTTGGAAGGAAGCGAGGGTCACCTGTCGTGGACCGCGGAGGAGCGCGAGAAATCGAGCGGCGAGGGATGTCCGCTCGATCCCGTGGAGTGGTACGCGCAGAAACGAAGCACGGCGGCGCAGCTCACGGGTTTATTAGCGCCTCGAGGCGGACACACGGCGTGCGGCGCCGAGGCGGCCAAGGCGAATCTCGCGAGCGCGTGCGTGCGATACGTCTTTCAAGACGCCATCGAGGACGGTTTGAAGAAAATTCGCGAGCGTCTTCCCGATCTCACCAATCTCGGGCACGACGGCGGTAATCATTTCGGCGAAAATTTTGCCGTCATTCAAAATCACAACGGGAGCAAGGGTAAACTCACGCCGCGCTTGGAAAAACGCCTCGCCGCCTATCGCGCCGACCCAAAAATCGTCGCCGGGTTACGCGCCATGGTGGCCCACGACGTCGGCGTGTACGAATTCGCCAAACAAAATTACGAAAAGCACTGGAGCCAACCCCTCGGGACGTGTTAAACGAACGAACGAACGTCACGGCGCGATTCATTCATTACTCAGCGTCCAGTAATGTAACAGTAAAGTACAAAATCTCCACTCGGATCGTTGCCCATCCGCATCTCTCGACGATGACGACGACGGTGACGACCCCCCCCGCGACGACCACCGAGGTCACGACCTCGACGACCGCGACGCTCGTCCCTCGCGCGCGTCCGAAACCCGCCCCGGGGGTCACCGTCGACGTCGTGCACGCGGCGGAATCACACATTTTTTCCCTCGATCACACGCGCGCATCCATCGACGCGCTCTGTCGAGCCATCGCGCCGTTCGCGCCGACGTGGCGGTGGGTGCGAGATGGATTCGATGGTACCGGATCGATCGCGCGCGCGATCGCGGTGCGAGCGGGGATGGTGGCGCTGGTGATGCGACCGAATCTCATCGTCCCGGCGGCGTGCGCGACGTGCGCGCGCGTCGCGCGAAGGGAGAAGATTCGAGCGGATTTCGAGCGCGCGCGAGCGCGAGGTGAGGTGGATCGGGAGGTTGAAGCGGTGATGGAGATGAAGACGCGACGGGAGGAGGTGACGTTCGGGCAGGAGGAGGCGACGGCGATTATGGAGGCGACGGCGACGGCGACGGAGCGGTTGGCGAGCGTCGCCGAGTGGCGGTCGAGGACGGTGAGCGCGGCGGCGATGTACGCGGCGATGGTGATGAGTGTGATGAGTTTGTTTATACCGGCGAGGACGGTGATGTGTTGGGGGTTGTTGTACGCGACGCGTCCGAAGCGAATGCGCGTCGTGCCCGATCCGTTGACGTCGTGCTGGTCGCGATTACCGACCAAGGCGCGCGAGGCGAGTAAGATTCAATGAGCGATGCGGCGCCGTGGGTACTAGTGAGTGTGTTGTATGATAATAAAGCTAAGAATGTGCACCTCAGCCAAGGTTTCGTTCACGCTGTCGGTTTCTTCATTTTGAAGGATAGTTTGAGCTTTTTCGCCGGCGCCGGCGCCGGCGCGCCGGCGTCTTCGGGTTGCGCAAAGGATTTCACGCTCGCGTTTTCTCTTGACCGTTTTAAACCGCCACCGCCGCCCGGGGTATCGCCGCCGTCGACGACGGTGGCGGTGCGATCGCTGACGGTGCCTTTATCGTCCGTCAAGTGTTCGGCGGCTTGTTCGACGAACGCCGCTTCGGCTTCGAGTCTGCGCTCCTCGGCGTGGGCGTGTTCGGCGGCTTCTCTCGCCGCTTGACGCAGGCGATCCCGTTCGCGTCGTCGCGCGCGTTTCGCCTCCTTTTCTGCGCGTTTTGCCTCCTCTTCCGCCGTCATCGGCGCGTGCGCGGCGTGCGTATCGATGCCGACGGGAGTCCGTTCGCCCGCGCGTTTGATTGCCTCGGCGACGGATTCGCGAATCTCGCTCAAGCTCGGGTCACGCGCGGCGAAGAGCGAGAGCAACGAAAACGCCGCGCTCGCGACTTCGCATCCCTCGCGCATGACGCGATCTCGAAGGTCGATCAAGACCTCGGTCGAGACGTTGGCGAGGTTCGCCGAAGACGCAAACTTTTGCAAGTAGTCGTGCGCGCTCCAAAGCATCGCGCTCTGCGTCGCCGACGGTTGTTTTGCCGAACGTTCGAGCACGAAATCGAGCGCAGCGAGCTCATTCTTCGTCTCACCGTACCGCACGTACATAATCGCGTCCGTGGCCGCGAGCGCGGTGGAGTTTCGGCCGAGGGCGAAACCTAAATCGGCCACCCTCTCGACGTCGGCGCGCAGCGCTTCGGAGAGCGTCGTCGACGCGAGTAAACCGATGGACCGCACGCACGCGCACGTCACGAGCAAATCATCGCTGGGAAACCGATCGTCCCGACGAATGTAATAGTGAATCTGATCCACGATCGCTCGTAACTGCGCCCCGTCCGCGGGCACGCAACGACCGAGCGCCGCGACGCAGGACGCGATGAATCCGTCGTCGCTCTGAGGATTGCCTTCGTTGTCGTTGTACTTTAATCGACTCACGATGGCTTCCAACGCGTCCGCGTGCGTGCAATTCTTCTCGGCGTCGAAAACGTGGGAGAGCGCGGTGATGACGGCCTCGTCGATGATGACCTTGGCCACGTCTCGGAAATCGTTTTGCTTGGGTCGACCCGTGCGCTCGTCGCACTGGTGTTTTTTGTAATGGCGAAGAAGCGCGTGTAAACCGCCCCACTGCGTCTTTTCGCTCGCGCTCTTCCCGAGTGCCAACGCCGCCTGGGCTCGAACTCGACAAAACGTGTCGTCGGAGTTTAAGCACTTGTCGAGCACGAGAACCGCGCTCATGGAACCGTTAGCGACGCGACGACCGAGGAATTCCACCGCGACGGATTGCGCCACGACGTCCTTCTCCTTCTCCAGCATTTGCGCCATCATCGACTCTAAACCGATCTGTCTCGCGCTCTGCTCTATGTTGCCCATCCACTCGAATTCAGGATCCACTCGCACGTAGCGCACCGGACAATCCATGGCCGCGATGAGCTCGGGATCCCCTCCGGATTCGATGATCGTCTTCGGACGCCGATCCTTCGGGCGAGGCTGCAACGGAATGTCCATCAACTGCCAGGACGAATGACCGAGGGACACGACGTGGTCGTTGGCGTCTGGTCTATGTTCTTCGCGCATGCGAACGGTGATGGAGCTGCGGTGATTTCTCGCGACAGCGAGCGCCGCGCGATCAGCGGCGGCGGCGGCTTCGCTCCCTTCGAGTTTTACCGCAAATTCCATGACGTTCTTCCGACGCTTCACCACGTACCCGACGCACAGTTTCGGCACACCCGCGCCGTACACCCACCGCTCTAAGAACGAGTTCACCTCACCCTTACCCAAGTTGACCGTCGCGCGACAGTGATCGAAGAGCTGTTGCGTGTGAATCCACCGCGCGGCGCTCGCGAGCACTTCCGCCGAGGGACCGGCGCGCGTCGCTTGTTCCTTCTTGTTCCGACGCACGTGCAAACCCGCAAAGTACTTGAGCACCTTTTGCAAAACATCCGGCCCCAGACGTTTTTCGAGCATGTAGATGATTGTCACCGCCTTGGCTTGCAACGCGCGTTCGACGCCCGCGGCGAGCGGTCGCGGCGCGCCCCCGGCGGCGGGGTCCTTGCCCGCGTATTGGCCACCGCGCCAAATCCTCGCCGCGCGACTCGCGAGGGGCGGTAATGTCTCGCCGTCGTCCATACGCGCGGTGAGCTGCATGTCCAACATGCGCCTGAAGGATAACTCGTTCATCCCCGTCAAGGATTTCACGTACGTGCCGGCGAGGTATTGCGCCAAGCCCTCCACCACCCAACAATCCGTCGTGTTCGCGGGGACGACGACGCCGCCGAACCACTGACGCGCGATCGCGATCGCGATGTGCACGCGGGATTCCATGAGCGCGGTGTTGAAGGTGGGGTGTGTGAGCCATTTGACGGAGTGCACGTTGATGCACGCGCCGAGACCGTCGCGCGCGCCCGCGTACTCGTCCGGCATGAAGACAATGTTCAGACACGCGATCGGGTATGGATGACCGAGATACTCCTCGTACGCGGCGATCGCCTTACCCACGCCCGCGGCGGCGACGGCCAAGCGCTCTTCGTATCCCCCGCGCGCCGGCGCGAAGAGCGTCACGCCTTTAATCGGGCTGGACACGCGCGTAAACTCACCGCAAATCAAACGCATCTCGTGCGCAAACGTCGGGTACAACCCAGAAAAGTGATGCACCAACCTAAAACCGTCCTCATCCTCCACTTCGTCCACGCACCTCTCCACCTTGTCCCAGTGCGCGGACGCGACGACGGTTAACTGGCGAGGCGCGCTCACGGAAAACTCAAACGTCGTCAACGCGTCCCCTCGCTCGACGCACGGAAACCAACTCGCCGGTCGTCTCGAGGGTCCGGGACACGAAAAAAACCGCTCGTCCGCGACGATTCCCGCGGAATCCGCGTCCGTCTCGTACTCAATCTCGATGACGATTTCCTTTCCCCGCGCGCCGCTCGCGTCGCCCTCCGCCGCGCGCGCCTCAATCTTCTCCCCACTCGTCGTCGCGATCACCATCTCTCGCGTCCTCGACTCACCGTTCGCGTTACACTCCGACTCCAAGTGCGCGCGCACGTCTCTCCCCACGCTCAGCGCATCCCTCGGTTTCGTCGTCGTCGCGTTCGCGTCTCGCGTCCCCGTCGGCGTCGCGCGACACTCGATCCCTGCTCGTCTCACGGCGTCGTCATCGTCGTCCTCCATCGTCAGTCCCGCGTCCCACCACCTCTCGCGTCACCCCATCGCCTCGCTCTCGCGTCGCTCGTCGCCCATCACGCACCGTTCGCGCGCGCGGCGTCGATCTTCAATCCCTCGGCGTCGACGCGCACGCCGTCGAACGCGTCCGCACCGCCCTCCTCCACCGCGCACACGAGCGTCGTCTTGCCCCGAAGCCGTCTCTTCGAGGGTTCGATTCGAACGTCCACGCGCTGTCTCGTCACCCTGCGCGTCGTCGTCGTCGTCCGTCAATCATTCATTCATGCACGCACGTCGCGAAATCCATCGAAATCATCCTTCATCGTCGTCTCGCGTCGTCTCCCGTCGCGTCTCCATCTTTCGCGCGACGCGCGTACCTCGGAAATAACACGTTCGACGCGTCCGCGTCGCGCGTCATCGTCGACGACGTCGTCCGTCGCGACGATGTGACGTCTCGCGCGCGACATCGCATCACCTCGTCGTCACTCCTCGTCGTCGTCGGCGCGCGACGAGACGCGAGACGCCGCGCGCGGACGCGTCGTCGCTCGAGTCGTCGTCTCGCGTCGCTCGATCGCGGACTCGCTCGACCGCTGCGATCGCGACGTCGCGCGAGGGGCGTCGGATTGCATTTCCAAAGAAATCTTTCATGGCGCCCGTGTTCGACGGCGCGACGACGCGACGACGACAGATTTCTCTCGGTGGACGCAAGCGCGACGACGGGGCGTCGTCGCGGGAGATAATCGCGCGCGCGAGGGAGGAGCGCGAGCGACGCGCGCGAGAGAGGGACGAGACGCGGTGCGCGCAAAACGCGCAACGCGTTCGTCGCGGTCGACGCGCGCATCGCGAGGCGAAACGAGCGGTTCGGGCGTCGTTCGTCGAGTCCGGGGACGCGTATGATTTCGTGGTGGATGAGAATCGCGCGCGGGCGTTGGTGTTTTTCGGAGATGGGACGAGAGACTATCTCGCGTGCGCGCGCGCGGCGGCGGACGTGACGGCGGGCGGCGAGACGTTGCGAGACGAATTCATCGATGGTGGTGCGTGGACGCGGGGTGAGACGGCGAGGGATGGCGATTCGATGGATGTGGACGGCGATGCGCGCGAGGGGGCGATCGAACGGGCGCGATGGGTGTTGAGAATGGGGAAGTTTACGCGTTTGGCGACGCGGTCGTTGCGCGAGGCGACGCGACGGGCGCGAGACGTCGACGGTGGAGGTGAGGGTGATCCCGCGGTGGCGCGACGCGCCGCGGTGAGCCTGTCGAGCGCGTTGGTGGCGCTCATGCGTCGAGACGACGCGCGGTGGGGAGAGACCGGGGTGGAGCTGTGCGCGTCGTCGTTTCGAGACGACGATTTGCGATGCGTCGGCGACGTTTTAGAAGATTTGAGCGCGAGCGAGGCTTCCGAGGACGACGTCACGCGACGCGCGATGCGTTTATTGTGCGAGAACATCGCTCGAAGCGGTGGCGGCGGGGCGCTGGCGTGGACGCTCGCGCTCGTGCCGAGAGTGTGGGACGCGTTTGGGACCGCGTCGACGACGCGCGAGTTGTGGGAATTCGTCGCGCGGCGATTGGAGACGGATTCGAGAGGCGACGCGTCGACGTGTGCGTCGACGTTGCGAGGCGCGGACGTCGCGCTCGGGAACGTGCTTCAACCGGTGAAGACGCACATCGATTGTCTGACGCCGCGACTCGCGTGCGTCGTCGCGCGAGCGGCGACGCGTCTCATGTCGTCGCCTCATTCGAGCGCGGCGCTCTTCCTCGCGTCCGAGTCAGACGGTGGCGTCGAGGCACAGGACGACGACGACGACGACGACGACGACGACGACGATGTGAAATTAGATGTGATGAACCTGCGCGCCGCGCGCGCGGAGGTTCGCAGAGCGCGAGACGCGGGAGCGGATGCGAACGAGACGCGAGACGCGCCCACGTTTCTGCAGGTTCGAGAATTCTTCAGAGATGGAGCGTGCGCGACGCGACTCGTGAACGTCACGTTATCGGAAGAGGACGAGGCGTTGTTCTTGCAACACGCGACGCGCGTCGCCGAGTTCGCGTTCACGTGCGATATGGTTCTCAAGGGGTCCGAGCGCGAAACGTTTTTGCGGCTGTTGACGTTTAACGGCGAGTGCTTTGAAGCGCTGTGGCCGGCGCTCACACGCCTACGAAACGTGCGCGACCGAGGGTACCGACTCTTGCTCGGCGTGTACGCCAAGCTTTACAACATGTACACTATGATTAGCGACGACGAAGAATTTTATCGTCTCGGGAAACCGATCAGTTTAGACGCGACCAAGACGTTGGTTGGAATGCTTCGAGACGCGCTGTGGGAAGTCTTGTGGGTCGAGCGAGGACCCGACGGCTCGCCGTACGAACAAATGACGCCGTTGGATGAATACGTCGACGCGGAGACGTGGCACGCGTGTTCGTCGGCGCTGTCCCGGCTGCACGACCGTAACGGGAGACATCAATTCGTCGACCCGCTCGCGTTTCAAGCCGAGAGCGAACACGTGGACATTCCTTCTCTTTTACAAGAGGCGCGCGATCCGAGATCGCGCGCGTCCATGTTATTGGCCGGTTCACCGTGTCTCGTCCCGTTTGAGGTGCGAGTGCATAAATTCATGGACGTCAGGCGCCGCGAGCGTCAGAGCGGATCGGTGGGATATTGCACGATTCGCGTTCGGCGCGGGCACCTGCTCGAGGACGGCATGAACGAACTCTCGAATCGACTCACGGAGATGCTCGGTGGAATCATCCGCGTCCAATTCATCAATGCGCAAGGTCTGGAGGAGGCCGGCGTCGACGGTGGCGGGTTGTTCAAGGATTTCCTCAACGATTTAATCTCCGAATCGTTCGATCCAAAGTTTGGACTCTTCGTCGAGACGCCCGAGCGAACGCTGTACCCGAACCCAGCGTCCGCGATTGCCGCGGGTCCGAGACATCTCGAGTACTTTTACTTTCTCGGCGCGATCCTCGGAAAGGCGTGTTACGACGGGATCCTCCTCGACGTCCCGCTCGCCGGCTTTTTCCTCGCCTCGCTCAAGGGGAGGCACATCGAGTTCAACGACCTCACCACTCTCGATCCCGAATTGTATCGAAACTTGGTGTCGCTGAAACGGTACCCGGGCGACGTGTCGGATTTGTGTTTGTATTTCACAGCCATCGATCGAAGCGGCGCGGAGGAACGAGAGATTCAGCTCATTCCGCGAGGGGACACGGTGGCGGTGACCAACTCGAACGTTCCGCGATATCTCCATTGCATGTCCATCTACTTGCTTCGCGCGCAGATGTACAGGCAGGTGTCGAGCATGCGAGCGGGATTCGAGATCATGATGCGAAAGCGATGGCTGAACATGTTCACACCCGCCGAGCTTCGGTTGCTCATCAGCGGTAACCGCGCCGGGTCGATGGACGTGGACGACATGGCGGCGAATTGCGAATTCTCCGGAGGTTACGACGCGTCGCATCGCACGATTCGCGCGTTTTGGAGCGTCATGCGAGAGATCACACCGGACGAGCAGAGACAAGTGTTAAAGTTCATCACCTCGTGCAGCAACACGCCGCTGTTGGGATTTTCTCATCTCGAGCCGAAGCTGTGTATTCACAGGAGCGGCACCGCGGGCACCGACGCTCCCGACGCTACGGCAGATTTGAGTCGTCTTCCGACCGCGGCGACGTGCATGAATCTCCTCAAACTTCCACCGTATGATTCAAAAACATCTCTGAAAGAAAAGCTCATGTACGCGGTCAAGTCCGGAAGCGGATTTGACCTTTCCTGATGTTGTCAATTCAATTCTATTTCTACATTGTACCTACTACTCTACTCCAAGTCTTCGCCCTCCGAGTCGTCTTGGTCAGAGTCCGATTCATCTATCGCGCCCCCGCCGGTGAGCTGCGCCTGACACTCGTCGCTCAGAGGCGTGATGCACGTCCACTTTGGGCGATTACCGAGATCTAATCTCCACACGTCGTCGAGCGACACCTCCACGTCGCCGAGTTCGACGACGCCGCCGAACAAGTACATGCTATTCGCCTTGATGGAGATCGCGGCGTTGATTCGACCTCGAGGTTTCGGTAACGTCTTCGGCGCGGCTTCACCGCTCCCAGGGGAGTATAAAAGCTCGCTCACGACGCCGCCGACCTTGTACAACTTGTACGCCTTGCGCACTTGGTATCCGCGGAAGTGCGCTTGAATCTTGACGGCGGCGCGGTGCGCCTCGCTGCGAATATTAAAGTTTTCATTGACGATTTCGCCCGCGGCGACGCGCTCGGCCTCTTCGAGACTCCCCGCCTTGTGCGTCTTCGTCTTATCGTCGCCGTAAAGGGTCACCGGAAACCACTTTTTCGCCTCTAAATTCATGTTGTACGCGTCGGTGAAAAATTCAGACACGATGACGTCGCCGCGCTTCACCTCGTGGTCGACGACGCCTCCGAACAGGACGAGTCGCTTCTTCAGCGCGTGCACGGCGCTCGACGCCCCCGCGCGCGCGCTCGGCGCCAATCCTTGACGCTTCATTTTCTCCCATCTCCACGACGTGAGATCCAACTTCCACGCGTCTGAAAACGTCGCGCCTCGTTCGCTTCGATCGTCATCCTTTTCGTCCACGTCGACGTTTTTACAGTACCCACCGTACACGATGAACGAATCTTCGTGCACGGCGACGTGACACGCGCTCCGAGGACTCGGTCCGAGCGCCCCTTCCCCGCCCGCGCACCGACACTTCCACTCGTTCTTCTCAAAGTGATACTCCCACACGTCGTTGTAATACCGAACCTCCCTTCCCGTGTCGTAAAATCCACCGAACAACACGGCTCGCTTCCCCCAGATCGCCATTCTGTGTCCAGACCTCGCGCTCGGACCACCTTTGGACGACATCTGTTCCCACGCGTTGCTCTCGAGATCGAACCGCCACGCGTCTCGATGATGTAAAAAGCGTTCCTGATTCGGCGACGTAAACTCTCCCCCGAACACGTACACGTACCCTCCGTGACACAGCGCCTGATGTCCAGACCTAGGATGCGGTCCTTTCGACGTCGACACCTTGGTCCATCGATTCCTATCCACGTCGTACCTGTACAAATCTCCGTACACGACGCACTTTTCATCCTCCGCCGTCACGCGCTCGCCCCCGTACAAAATCAACTCGTTCGGTTTCACCGCGTTCGTCGCCGTCAACGACGCGTGCCCGCGCGCGAGAGGTCTCGGGCAATCCTTCTCGATCACGACGTCCGCCCGTCGCGCGTCTTCGATCGCGAGCGCCGCTAATATCGCGTCGATGTCGTCCTCGGCGAGGCCCTTGTCCAAACGCCGCTGATTCTTCGCCTGATTTCTCTCCGCCTTGTGCGCCGTCTTCGCCGCGCCGGAGAGCTTGGCGTCCGATACCTTGCCGAGCTTTTTCGCCGTCTTTTTCCGCTTGTCGCGTCCGCCGCCCATGTCGACGATGGACGCGCGAGGCGCGAGGCGCGGAATGCGCGACTCGACGACGCGCGAGCGTCGCCTCGCGTGTCGCGCGGGATGGCGAACCAACTCGAGCAGTGGTACGCGTCGATACCGACGGTAACGCGCGTGTACCTCACGCTCACGCTCGCGGTGACGGTGGGATGCGCGCTCGAGGTAGGCGCGCGCGCGACGATTTCATCGATTTCATTCATGCATTCGTGCGATTCGTTGACGACGCGTGAGAGGGCGAGCGAACGCGCGAGAGGGCGATGGGGTGAAAGAATACGCGCGAGACGTTCGATCGCGATCGATGACTGACGCCGACGGCGGTGCGCGCGAACAGGTCATCTCTCCGCTCAACGTGTACTTCAACAGCAAGCTCATCTTTCAAGAGTACGAATTGTGGCGCCTGGTGACGAATTTCTTCTTCTTCGGCTCGCTCGGCGTGGATTTCGTGTTTCACATGTTTTTCCTGAGTCGATACTGTCGAATGCTGGAGGAGGGATCGTTTCAGGGACGGTCGTGCGATTTTTTTTACATGTTGTTGTTCGGCGGGACGCTGCTCACGGCGTTCGCGCCCTTCGTCAACGTGCAATTTTTAGGAACGAGTCTGACGTTCATGATGGTGTACGTGTGGGGACGAAGAAACGCGGCGACGCAGATGTCGTTTTTAGGGTTGTTCAATTTTACGGCGCCGTATCTGCCGTGGGTGTTGTTGATTTTCTCGACGCTCATAGGTTCGCAACCGGTGACGGACGCGTTGGGAATGATCGTCGGTCACGCGTATTACTTTTTGAAGGATGTGTACCCGGACATGACGGGGAGAGAACCATTAGCCACCCCCGCGTTGGTCTGCGCCATGTTCGGCGCGCGTCGACGCACCGTGGTGGACGCCGCCGGTGCGCGCGAGCGCGTCGAGCCTCCGCCCCGCCGACGCGTCGGCGACCGCGAAGAGTGAAGTTCGACGGACAGTTTTAGCCATATAATAACAACACCGCTCGCATTGTTGCGTTGTTCGCCGCCCGCATTGTTGCATCGTTCACGGCACAAATTTAGGCATGCATCGCGATCGCTCTGTTTCTCGTTACATTCGACTAAATTACTGCAGCGCTTGCACGAGCGTCTCCATCACCGCCGAGGTGGCTGTCGCGTCCAGCGACGCCACCGTGAACCTGTATCTTCCCCGGACGTTTGCGTCGCTTTCGGCGCGCACGGCGATGAACACCTCCCCACACTTTTCTCCCACGAATCTGCTCCCGGCGACTATGTTTGCTGGATTCGGATCCAATCCTTCATGCACCGCCAAACGCATTCCCTTGAAGGCGTTGATCACGCGATCGATGCTCGAGGCGTACTGTTGAGACACATCCATGATTTTTTGTTGCTGGCCCACCGACGCCATCTGATGCCACATCGCGATGAATTCTTGAGGGGAAGAGATGGTCATCGGACGTAAGAATTTGTTCACTCGCACCGGCAACGCTAGCAAGCGCGAAACTGCGCCCATCGCCGTGGTGGTGAACTCAAACGCGAGCGTGGGCGCCGAGGTGAACGCGTTCCCGATGGCCACTTGTAACATGATTTGAATCTGTCGTTTAGGCCCTATCGTCGCCGGTACCGGTTGAAGACTATGGCGCAAACCTTCGACTTCCGCGACGGACATCCTTACGTTTTGCAACGTTTCGGCGGCGAATTTATTACCGACGTAGAACATGATCCTGCCTTGCGAACCTTGCCACTGCGATTTGACTCCAACCTGAACGCATTCATCCTCGTACAACAAGCCATTGTCGGCGACGAGAAGGCGTTTGGCGCACTCGTCGACGTCTACGGTCGGTTCACATCCGGATCTCGGTTGTGCAGCCGCGTGCGTCTCCGATGTCAGTCCCAGCATCTGCGGAGTAGCGGAAGGCCTCTGCGCTTGTTGGCTCGGGATGACGGCGTTCGATAAAACGGCCACATCGTTTGACGATGCGAGCGCGACAGGGGCCGCCGAACCACCGATACCGAGAAGATCTTCGACATTGTGTGCCGTAGAAGCGGGTCGAGCCGAGTCGGCAGTGTTGGACGATGGTTCGATCGCCGGGAGCGCTCGCGGCGGCGGTTGCGTCGAAGGAAGAGCCGGCGCACCGATACCGAGAAGATCTTCGACATTGTGCGCCGTAGAAGCGGGTCGAGCCGAGTCGGCAGTGTTGGACGATGGTTCGATCGCCGGGAGCGCTCGCGGCGGCGGTTGCGTCGAAGGGAGAGCCGGAGCACCGATGC
>Ga0208410_1000443_pt1 | contig 24104 bp, 14 predicted proteins | sample ETN02SmetaG_3_FD_185787 | JGI IMG/M metagenome (GOLD analysis project Ga0208410, IMG submission 185787) | Marine microbial and viral communities from oxygen minimum zone, Eastern Pacific Ocean - ETNP2014F10-02SV257 (SPAdes) (version 2) | ecosystem: Environmental > Aquatic > Marine > Oceanic ... | reverse complement strand
ATTTGGAGTATCGTTATTAACTTGAATTGTTAGCAATACGTTTCCATCACCAATAATACTTGGTGTTACTTCTAATTTTAAAGCAGCTTCCTTAAATGAAGTTGAAGTAGTTCCTTCTGATGTAGTTTGATATGGTATTTCTTCACCTTGTGTAACTGTTGCTACCTGGTTATCTAATGTAAATACTTTTGGATTAGATATTGTTTTAGCCATTCCTATACTTTCAAGTGCTGTAATTTCCGCTTTTAGAATTCCTGTTGTAGTTCTTTTTAAAAGTCCAATTCCACTTGATGCTCCAGTTGCAGCAAAATTTGTAATTGAATCTGTTGTTGATCCCAAATTAACAACATCATCTAAAGATGTTTCTGTGCTGCTTCCTGAGCTTGGACCAGAAACTCCACCTACAACTCTTCCATGTTTTTGGTAATATCCACCTAGTCTTGTTCCAAGTGCTCTTTCAAAATCAGAGTTTGCTTCTACAATAAATGCTTCAATTAAAACTTGTTTAGTTCTAATATCTATTTCTTTAATAACTTTATCTACAACATCTAAATCTTTTTCTTTACCTCTAACTATAATAGATCTTGTTGTAACCTCTTCTGTTATCTGTATTGGTGAGTACGATCCATCTCCTCCTCCTTGGCTAAATAGTTCTTCTATTGTAGCTTTAGCCTGAGCTGGAGCTATATAATATAGTCTAAATATTTCTGAATAAATCGGTTCAACACTATCTTCTAATTCTACTTTCTTTTTAACTGCTTGAGCTCTTTGTGATTTATAAGTTTCTTGTGCAGTTAAAGTTTCTGGAGAATGTATTCGAATTAAATTACTTTGAACATCTACATCAGATGCATAATTTTTCATATCTAACAAAGCTTGAAGAGCTTTGTCCCAAGGCACGTCTATTAGCTCTGCAGAAAGAGTGCCTGCAACTTCATCTCCTACTAAAATATTTATTTCTCCAATTTTTCCCATCAAAGTCATTATTTCTTTAAAATCTAAATTTTTAAATTTTAAAGTTACTCTTTGTTTTAATGATGGAAAATCGTCAGATATAATTAAGTAATTTCTTTGTGCTTCAGAAGATATTTTTTTTCTTTTTCCTAATTTTTTCGCATTACCTTCTAGAGGTTTTGGCCCCATATCTAAAGTTTTAGCAATTTCAGTTTTTCCAGTTTTTCTAATATCATCCTTAATTAAAGGGGTGTTATGTTTAAATGGTTTATTAAATTTAGAATTTGTTGCACATCCATTTAAAATAAATGCAAAAATAACTAAACTGGCAAGTGATATAAATTTTTTAATACTCATTTGTCTCTCTTATCTGATTATTAAAATCTATAATTAAAAATGTTTCATCTTCTTTTTCAAAGATTGCCTCAGTTAATCTTAAATCAACTAGTTTTATTTTTCCTAAATTTTGACCTATTGTTAAAGTTATAACTTCTCCCGCTGTGTCTCCTAAAGAAATATAGCTGTGATCTTTTCCAGAAATTAAACCTAATAGTTTATAGTTATATATGCTCATAGGTTCATCTTGTTCACCTTCTGGAACATTTGTTAATGAGTTTGTTCCTTCATTTCCAGCGAAAGGATCGTTTAATGGAACTTCTTCATCATCTTGAATTTCTTGAGCAATTTCATTTACCTGTTCATTTTCAGTTGTTGTTTGATTTTGATCGTGATTATCAGCATAAGCAAATGATGCTGTTAATAAAAAAATCAGAATTAATATATTTTTAAAAAAATTCATCAGGTAACCCCACTATTGTTAGTTCTCCTTGTGCAACTATCGTACCAGTTGAATCTCCTTTTACTACAGAGACGGTCTCATTGTCAAAGTTTAACATTTTATTTGACTTGGATACTGCCCTTTTAAACTTAATAAACCCTAAAAATTTACCTTTTATCTCATAAACTACAGGAATTTTATAATAGGACACCATATTTTTCTCTATTAAATTTTCTGCCTGTGCCGCAATACCTGCTTTTAATACAGGTACAGGTTTTTTCTTTGAAATTTTAGATATCACTAACCCATTAACTGCTGCAAAACGACTTAAGCTTTGATAAAGACCTTCAACTTCTGCCTTTGAATGAAATAAGGTTGAACTTTTTTCAAATTCAGGTGTCATTTTTTCTAAATCTGCTTTTAAGGAAATTATTTCATTATTAAATTGAGAAATTTCATTTTCTTTTTGCATTTTATCTGCAAATGTAGCTTTTCTAGTTTTGACCATTGGATTTAAAATGGTGTAATAAATTATTAAAAATAAAACAATTGAACCAAAGCCAATACCAAATTTAATTAATGTTTTTTTGTCAGCTACCGCAAGCACCTTTTCTTTAATATCTGACATAGTTATATTATTTAAGTCCATTAAATCATCTCCAAAATACAGGCTATTTTAAAACCTTTCATTGTTTGACTTCCCTGAGTCTGATTAGACAAATTCATATTTGCTAAAGAGGCTTGGGAAATTAGTTTTTTATTTTTCAAATTGCTAATTAATTTAAGAATATCTTGGTCACTAAAAGCGCTACCTTCAAGAATAATTAAGTTTGACCCATTATATTCTATTTTTGAAAATCTAACTCTTTTTGGAACAGCAGATGCTATTTGGGCCAAAACTCTAAAATTTAATACTTTGTTTGACTTAATCGATTTACTTAATTCTAGTGATTTTACAATCTTACCTTTTTCTTTTAAATATTTATCTCTTTCTATTGTTTTCAATTGGTGTTCTTGAACAATATTTTCATAACCAACATTTTTTTTGTTTAGTGTTGTGATTTGCCAAAATGACATACCAAACAAAACAATATAGATTGCTGCAACAATTCCGACTATGCCTTTAAATGCAAAATTAGAAAATACTTTAGCTTTCTTTTTGGCAATCATGCTATCTCTATTTGGAAGAAGGTTGATATTTTTAACGGCTGTTACAAATTTATAATAACCAAAAACATCTAGTTTTCTAAAAGCTAAACCCATTACTGTTGAAAAATAAGATCTATTACTTAATTTAACACTTTCTTCTAATTGTGCTGGAATTTTAATTCCGTCTAAAGGATCAAACAAATTAAAACCTGTGTTAATCATATTTTTTCTAAAACTTCCTAAATATTCCTCAACGTTTGGAAGGTTGGATGAAACTTTTAAATTTCTTATTCTTTTTTCATATTTTGTTTCAAAATCTTGAACAGCTTGTTTAACTTGTGTCATGTATCTTCTAACAAGCGCTTCCATTTCTTCTTGATTGTTTGACTCAGTTAATGTTTTTCTATCCTGCGATCTAATAAATATATCTGTAATAATTGGATTATTTTCATATAAAATCATTACATAATTTTCATCTAATCCAAATTCTAAAACGGTTGTTAAGTTTGACTCTTCAATTGAACCTGCTATCTGATTAATTTGGTCGACAGCAGATTTTAACGCAAAACATTTTACATCAATAATAACTGCATTTAATCCACCTTTTTTAATTATCTCAGTGTAGCTGTTAATATCTGAAAGTTTTGATGCAACAAATAAAATATCCATTGTGTTGCCAGTTGTGTTTCTATTAATAACCTGATGAAATATTGAATAGTCTGCTAGATTATCTGTTAATTGAACTAAATTTTCCCATAATGAATCTGTATCAATCGCTTTTTTTAATTCTTCATCTGACATTAAAGGTGCTGTAACAACTCTTATAATTGCACTTGTAACAGGTATGGCAATTGCAGCGTTAGTAGTTGTAATTTTTGATTTTTGTAACGCTAATTTTAATTCTTCTCCATATTTATCAGGATTCTCTAAAACTGTTGCTCCTTCTGGAAGATCGCTTATTTTATGAACATAAAATCTATCTAATACCCACTGGTTTGCTTTGTTATTTGAAACTTGTGATAATCTAATTTCGCCTGGAGCTAATTCAACACCAACTATTTCTTCACCTTGAACTGCATTTTTCCCTAATCTGCTTTTAAGTCCTGATCCAAATTTTGATTTTATTTTACTAAAAAAATCACTTTTGACTTTAGTATTTTCTGATTGGTTTGCTTGAGGAGCCGGAGCATCACTTGCTTCCTTTTTTTTAAATAAATTTTGAATCAGATTCTTCATAACTCCCTTTCTTATTATATACTCAATAATAATCAACTATAACTAGAAAGTGTAATAAAGTGTTTAAATTGGGTGATTTTTAACTTTTACAGAACAAAATACCTTATATATTGTTATTAAGTAAATAAAATGTTCGAAAAATTAGAAGAGTTAGCAAAAAATAATAAAAAAATTTCAGACTTCCATATTAGAGTTGGATCTCCTCTAGCCTATAGACAAACTGGAGAAATTGTTAAAGTTAATGATGTTGTAGTTAAAGCGCAAGATATAAAAGATTTACTTTCAACTAATTGTAATGAAATAGAATTAGAAAAATTTGAAAAAACTCATGAGCTAGATACGGCTATTACTTTAAGTGGTTTAAGGTTTAGGGCTAATTTTTATAAAACAATAAATGGAGCAGCGTGTGTATGTAGAAGAGTTGAAAGTAAAATTCCTGATATGGAACAGTTTAACTTACCTCAAGCACTTTATGATATTGTAGATTTTCACAAAGGTTTAGTTTTGGTTACTGGACCAACAGGATCAGGTAAATCAACAACCCTTGCGGCAATTGTAAATGAAATTAATAAAACAAGAACAGCAAATATTATAACTGTTGAAGATCCAGTTGAATTTATACATGCTGACAATCAAAGTATTGTTTCTCATAGAGAAGTTGGAAAACAAACTATGTCTTTTGCTGCTGCTTTAAAAGCAGTACTAAGAGAAGATCCAGATGTAATTTTAGTTGGAGAAATGAGAGATCTTGAAACTGTAAGTTTAGCTTTAACAGCAGCTGAAACTGGTCACTTAGTTTTTGGTACACTTCACACAAGTGGAGCGCCAAGCACAATAAATAGAATTATAGACGTTTTTCCACCTGAGCAACAAGAACAAATAAGAGCACAAATTTCAACTTCACTAAAAATGGTTGTAACTCAAAGACTTCTAAAAACAAAAGATGGTCAAGGAAGAGTTGGTGCATTTGAAATAATGAAATGTACTCCTCCAATTCAAAATTTAATTAGAGAAGCAAAAATTCATCAAATTCCAAGTATCATGCAAACCGCTGTTAGAGACGGAATGATTACTATGGAAAAATCATTAGAAGAATTAGTTAAATCAGGAAAAATAGATCCAGGTGCAGCAAAAGCAGGACATTAAAGGATTTTCATTACTAGAACTATTAGTAGTGGTTGTTTTAGTAATGGTTATATCTGCTTTGGGTTATCCACAGTTTAGTAGTTGGCAAAAAGATAGGGAAGTAAGGGTTGCTGCAGAAAAAGTTTCATCTATAGTTTCGGGTATAATAACTCAAACACAAAGAGGATCTTTTCCTTATGTTCAATTTAGTGTGAATGTTACAACTGGCGTAAATAAGAAAAAATTTTTAACAAAAGGAATGTCACAAAAAAGTTTAAGCAGTACATTAAACGCTGGCAATAGTTTAAATTGCGACATTGTAAATTCAGGTATTTGGGACAATCACTCAGTTCATTCTTTTGAAGCAGAAGTTGCCGTTCACATACAAACTTCTGGTGCGGTTTGTTTTTCTAAAAATGCCAGACATTTTAGTTTAAACGGATCTTTGGCTTCAAACACAAATATAACTCTAAATGGAAGAAGCACTAACAATTACATTATTTTATGTGATTTAAGACAGCTTGATAGTGGGGGCACTTCTCAAATTGGAGGAAATGGACAATGTGTATATTCACAATTACAAAAACCAGCTTATCTTGTAGAATGGACAAGATTTGGTGGTATAACATTATATAAATGGAGTGGAGCATCAACACGTGAGTGGTCAATTTTATAAAAAGAAATTTGAAAAAGGTCTGTCTATTATTGAGGCGCTAGTATCAACTGCAATTGTTGCTATTGGATTTGTGGCTATATTCCAAATGGTTAGTTACTCGGTTCAATCAATTGATGTTTCTAATGAAAGAACAAAAACTGGCTATCTATCAGGAATGGTTGCTGAAGATTTAATTGCTGATAAGTTTTCTGATTTTTCAGGAAAAAAACTCTATGAACATATTGTTGATAATAGACCAACCACCGGAGATAGAAATTCTTGGGAAATGGCAACTTGCCACGATGGATCAGCTACAAGCACTTCAGCCTCTAACGTATTAGATGAAAAGATAAATAAATGGGATAAGCGATTTTCAACCGAAAGAATTAAGTGCGATTCAACAAATCCAAGAAAGAAATCTTTAAAAGTTTATGATATTTGTAAAACAGGTTGTTTGTACGTAAACAATGATATTCATGACAAGTTGTACTTTGGTAAAATGCAAGTTGGAATAAAAGCTGGTACTAGTAGAACAAAAACAAAATTTCTTTACTTTCAAATTCATTGATGAAAAAAAAAATTAACTCAATAGCAGGTGTAACATTAATTGAAATTTTAATTGGAATAGTAATTTCAACTGTAATGATGGCTGCAATGTATACTTCTTACAATATTGTTAATAGCACATACTCGCAAGTAACTGATACTGCAAAAATAAGTTCAACTGGAAGAGATGTAGTTGGAATGATTATAAGAGATATTCGAATGGCTGGGTACAAATATTTTAATGACAATATTCAAATAGATGTTGTTCAGCATATTCCAATATTAATTACGAAAAGAAATTCTTCTAATCCTTGTGATAAAATAGATATTGTTCACGGTGACATTAAATACGACACAACTTCAACACCACCAACATATACATTTGAAAGAATAAAAATAACATATTATTGTAAGCTTTCAGATATTATAGATAAAAAAGCTCCAGCTGCTGCTGTTGGAGGTACGCTTCCTACAATAGGGCTAACAGAAGGAGTAAAGGCTATCTATAAATCAAAAGTAAAATGGGATTCCAACGCCAAAGGATGGGCTGATCCAAATACTGATGGAGATAGTGAAACTTACAATGATGAGCCAATTGTAGAATATATTGAAGATTTAATTTTTATTCCTATTGATGAGAATGGAAAAATTATTAACCCTCCTCCTTCTAGCACAGCTAATTCGGATAAAGTTTATTCAATTAAAGTGGTAGACATAATGTTGTCTGTAAGATCAAAAAAAGATTTTTTCAAAAATATGAAAACAAGAATAAAAAAAGCACTTGTGGATGATACTAGAAAAATATCTAAGAATGATAAGTATTTAAGAGATACGATTATTGTGTCTGCGCATGCAAGGAATTTAGGACTATAATGAAAAATAAAAACGAAAAAGGTTTTGCTTTAGTTCTATCGCTTGTCTTAATGCTTGCAATGTCATTAATGGGCGGGGCTTTAATTGTAATTTCAGCAGGTGATCATAGCGCCAATAATCAAAGTGATGACTATCAACAAACTTTTTATGTAGCAGAAACAGCTTTGCTCGAAGGAGAAAGACATGTGCTTAATCTTTATTTAGGACCATATAAAACTGATGGAACAAGAGATCTTGCAAATAGAATTTTACCTATAAATAAAACAACAGCATTCAACGGGACAATGACTTTAGGAAACTATGCAACTAGTGGAACTGATTCAAATTTTAAAGTGAAGTATGGCACTAGAGAAGATACATATTCATTTGTTAGCAATGGAGACATCTGCTTTAATAGCTTTCCAGAAATTAACAGAGCTGATTTAAAAGTAATTGAAGATAAAGCAAAAAAACAAGGTGCAATCAGCAATAATTATGGAACATTGTTAGCTTTAGCTTTCGCTGCAAATGGCAGCCCAGAAGAACAAAATGAAGCACAAAAATTAAAATTTTACTATTATGAATTTTTTGTGACCAGAATTGGAGCCGCTCCTTTCAGGGGAACTGGATCGAGTATTAAAAAAGCAGCCACTGACACAGGAAATGACGGTATGGCTTATAGAATCTATGGATGTGGTATTAAAAATGGTGTTGGACTTGATCCAATGGTAGTTCCTTTAGAAAGTGTAATTGTTTTACCTAAATAAGGCCTATTTTGAACAATTTAAACTTAAAAATTATTAAAAAATTGCTATAAACAAATCAGAATGAAAAAAATATTACTAATAATCTTTACCTTCTCTTTATATATATCTCAATCTCAAGCTGCTTGTGATTTTGTTATTAATATTGGAGATAATAAAGAAAAATTAGTTGCAAAATTTGCAGAACCACTGCCTATATATGAAGGCTTGTTTATGTTGCCTGTTCCATCCCCAGAAGTATGTCCAAATGACAACTTGGATCAAGATATTGCTATTGAATATATTTTTTTAGGTGACAACCTTGCAGCAATAAGAATGGTTGCTTTTAATGATGAAAAAAACTCTATAAGTAAAAAACTATTACTTATGAATTATGCAAAAAACAATTATGGAAATTTTGATACAGGTGAAAATCCACAACTTTTTAATGATTTTCAATCCTGGGAAACATTTGGAAATATAGTAGTTTATAAAAGATTATTAGACCCGAAGGGGAAAATTGGTGAAGAAATTTATATTTCAAATGATGAATATGATTATCTACTTGGAGCATTTTTTAATGAACAGGAAGAAATAGAGGATGGTAAGCCAGCTCCAGAAGGGCAAACTGAATAAGTATGAAAACTAAAATTTTTATAATTAATTTATTAATATCATTTCTATTGTTAACAGGTAATGCATTTTCAAAAGCTCTACCTCCAGGATCTGGTATTGGAGATGTGCCTGCCAATGTATTAATTCTATTGGATAGATCTGGAAGTATGTCAGCAAGAATGACAAGTGGAGCTGGTGTTTATTATCCTATGTCAACAGCCGTAGACACAAATGGAGATATATATGTTGCACAATTTTCTACAAGAGGTATTAAAAAATTTACTTACGCCGATCTTTTGGTAGATGTAAATTTTGGTACATCAGGATCATTTAGAGGCACAACAACAGCTGGTAGAGTTTGCAATATAAGATATCCAATAAACATGGCATTTCATGATGGCAATTTGTATCTCACTGACTATTACAACAAAGCACTTTATAAATTTAATATAGCTAATCAAACTTGTGATTTTAAAAAAGATTTAAACTATCCAGGCGCTTTAGCTCTTAATGGAAATATTTTGTATGTAAGTTATCGTAATGGTCTTTACACCCGAAATTTAGCTACAGATACGGACCTAACTTGTAGCAGGAGTGTAGGAAATATAGGAAGTGCTTACTCGATGACGGTAGATAGCTCTGGTAGAAATCTTTATTTTTATACATACAGACAGTTAAACAGACACCAAATTATCGGGGATTGTCCTTCAACAATGAGGGCTAGCAGAATTTATTGGAGAAATTTAAGATATGTATTTGGGCTGCAAGCACACCCTACAAATGATTCCGTCATATATTTATCTGACTATTACGGTCATAGAATTAGACAAGTTACATTGAACGGAGCAAGAAATGCTTACGCCGCTGTAAGTCCTACGGTAGGAGGAAGAGGTATTAAAGCATCAAGCGCTTCTAGAACATATATGTATTACCCTCGCGATTTAACTATAGATACAAATAATAGCAGGATTGTTATTGCAGATAGAGTTAAAGGCTCAATTCAATTTTTTGATTTAAATTTAGGTTTTATAAAAGAACTAGGCGGAAGTCTTGGAACAAGAATGTCAGGTGCGCACGAAGCAATTCAAGCTATTGTATCTGATCCTGCCTTAAAAGCAGGAGTTAATTATGGATTTGGTTGGTGGTCTTCTCAATGGAGAGGTGGATCAAGTTGGTTTACTGGTTGGAATAATGCAAAAGATCAAGGAAGACCTTGTACTAAAAATAATTGTTTAAAAGTTCAAGTTAATGAACAAGGTGCAAATAAAACGCATCGGGTTGTAAAAAGTGTAAGTCCTAGCGGCGGAACAGATGCTGCCATATGGGCAAGGATGGCTCATCAATATTACAAATCCTCACTTTCACCTGTTGATACAAATTCAAAATGTCAAAATAGTTATATAATGGTTATTGGTGATGGTGGATGGACTAATCATAATACTGCACTAAATATTGTTACAAATTTATATACAAGAGACAAAATAAAAACATTTACAATTGCTTACGGTGGAGGAATAGGAGGTAGCGGTATTAGAAATTTTAGGGCTATGGCTGTAGCTGGTGGAACAAACGATGTGATTATTGCTGACACAACAGCTTCATTAAAAACACAGTTAAAAGCTGCTATTTCACAAATTATAGCAGCCAAATTATCATTTACTGCACCTGCAATTTCAGCAACAGTTGAAAAAGGTGGAGACTTATACCAAGCACAATTTGAATATAAACAAAATAAAGAATGGACAGGAACTTTAACAAGAACAGCAATAGATGGTCAGGGTAATGTTTTAGTAGATGACTCAGGTAACTGGAGTGCTCGTGACATGTTGCCAAGTCCAAACGCTAGAAAAATATGGACTGTACTAGATACAATAGATTACAGGACTGATTATAATAATTTTGTAGAAGGTAATGCGACCGAAATAAATGGAATGTTTGAAAGATTTGGAAATGAAGTTGCTGGATATCATAGTGAAACTACTACAAATGATCCACTAAATACAATAAGATGTAGTGGTAGTACTAAATCAGGTTCACCAAACATAGCAGATGGAAACACTGATGATATTAAAGGACTTATTAATTTTGTAAGAGGACAAGATTACTTCGATTATGACTCAGACTGTAACTTAACTGAGGTTAGAACAACAGAATTGAATGAATCTGAAACAGATCAATCAAAAATAATAAAATCTTATCTTGGAGATATTTACCATTCAGAAATGATTGTTGTTGATAATCCTAGCGCAGAAACCGCTTATGTTGGAACAAATCAAGAAGCATACTGGAGAGCATTAAACAACTATAGTGCTTGGGCTAATAGCATAAAGAGAGATAAAGTTATTTACGTTGGAGCTAATGATGGAATGCTTCATGCTTTTTATGCCGACGGTAAAAATGGAGGAAAAGAAATTTGGGGATTTATTCCGCCGTTTATAGGTGCACTAATGCCTACAATGGTTAATGCAAATTTAAACAGAACAAAAGCACTTGGTTATGGTGGATCTAATGCAATATACGGCGTAGATGGATCTCCTGTTGTTCATGACATGTTTTTTAAAAAACCTGGTACAAATGCTAAAAATTGGTACACAATATTAATGGTACCTTATGGTAGAGGTGGAGCAGGTTTTTCTGTCTTGGATGTGACTAACCCGCATTCACCAGAACACTTATATTCAGTGTTTAATGACTATATATTAAAAAAAGTACATTTTGTTGATCACGAAGGAAATTTTGATGAATGGGAATATTTAGCAACCCATTATGGTTTAGCTTCTTTTGATGAAGCGATAACAGCTAAAGATAATGCTGAGGACAGTAGCACTTCACAAACATGCAATAGCACTGGAACCACACAATGTTATAAAGGAAAAGTGTGGACTCTTCCAATAAGAGACTTAAAGCGAAATGATATAGCTATACAGGTAGATCAACAACCTTACACGAAATTTAGCGTTGGTACCAATAATGCGGGATTAACTGTTATAACTTTTGAAGATGAAATGACTTATTATGGATTTGATATTGCACAAACAGACGATACTAAAGGAAGCAGCGATGTATCGTTGGAAATACTTAGCAGTTCAAAAGCAACTGGACTAGTTAATAAACCTGAATATGATTATAGTAGACTTGGTGACACTTGGTCAGCTCCTAGAATAATAAGATTACCAAATATGGGTCCAAATGATCAGAATATGCAAGATGATATTTATGTAGCTGTAATGGGTGGAGGATATGCTCCTGTAAATCCTGGAATAGGATCAAATCTAACAATTGTTAATCTAGAAGAGAAAGGTCAAGTTCATAAAGTTATTGATATAGAGGATATACCTGGAAACGGCATTATAAACTCGGTACCAGGCTCACCTGTTGTTATTACTCCAGATACAGCAAAAGGAATAACTTTTAAAGGAGCTTTAGTATATACGAGTGATTTAGAGGGAAAAATTACTAAATTTAATTTAACCAATATGAGTCATGAGCCAGGATCAAGAAAAATGAATAAATCGCTGCTTAATCAAAATCAAGGAGGTGGTAAACAAATAAAGCTTTATGATAGTACTACATTGTTTACCGCAGGATCTAATTCAACCAATCAAAGATATATGTTTCATTCGATGGATGCAACGATAGGTGGATCAACTAATAAACTATGGTTATATGCTGGAACAGGAAACTACGAACGTATAGCAAATAAATCTGCAGGTGTAGAAAACTTGATGCTTGGAATTAATGACCCTTGGTATCCTGAATATAAAGAAATGAATTCGCCAACAAAAGCTGACGATCTAAGCGAATGTGTAAATACAACAAATAGCACCAATACAGCTTCATGTGCTAATGTAACTGGAAGCAGAGGTTGGTATATAGTATTGGATTACTTTAAAAAAGTTACAGCTGAACCAACTGTATCTAGTGGATTAGTTTATTTCCCAATTTATAAACCGACTACTTCTGTTAATGCTTGTAGTTTAGGTCAAGCATTCATATGTGCTGTGGATGATGAATGTGGAACTAATCTATCTTCTAGATTAGGACAAAATACAAGAAGCGCCACAGCTAATGAAAAATGTAGATATGTTGGTGAAGGTGTTTTATCAAGAATTGTAACATTTGCAGGTAAATTATTTGCAAACATTGCTGGTCAGTCAACAGACCTTTCTAAAAAAGATTTAGTTCAAATAGAAGGAGCTACAGGAGATGTATCTACTTATAGAAATTCTTGGAAAATGAATTATTAAATAATTCAGTTAAATTTTTAAAATCAATAAATTTTGTGTAAACTTAAATTTGCTAAATGATCATCTTTATTTGATTTAGTTAAATAATTTTCATAATCAAATTTTAGATCAAATCCATTTATATTTTTTGATATATTAAAACCAGCCTTTGCACTTTCATTATTTTTTAGATCAAAGGCAAATTTAGTTCCATCAATTGGAACATATCCTAAAGATAAATAAAATTCAGTAGTATGTCCTATGTCATCTGCTTTAAATCTTTCAATATTTGCTATAACAGACCATCCTGATATTGAAGTTACATCAAAACCATAGCCTATTCTGTAATTGCGATCTGCTTTATTATCTACTTTATATTCGTAAACTGTACTTTGGTTATTTACATAATAAACTGAAGCATCAGAAGATGGGCTAAAATTAGCTATATATTCTAAACGACCATGATGATTAATTATTTTTTCATCATTACGCTTAACTTTTTTATCTAGAAGTACTCCTATGGTAGCTAGTCCAGTTATAACCTCTTGTTTTTCATAAATTAGTACATCTGTTAAGCTGTCAGCTATTGCTTTTTCTCTAAAAGCTGCAAGTTCAGTAAATCCTAGGTCAATTTTAATTCCAGGATTAAAATTTAACTCTTCATCAACTATTCTTTTTCCTAAATTAATTGATCCAAATATTTGTTTTCCCCTCCTCTTTCCATCTAATATATTTCCAAAAGTTACTCTTTTGTGGTCAATATCTAAAAAACCTATCCCAATAATTCCATCCGTAAATACTTGATTGTCTCTTAACTTTGTTCCATACAAAGAAAAACTATAAGAATTTGTGTCTAATTTAGTTCCATAAGATCCAATGCCAACATTATCATTATTATATTGGAAAACATAACCATGCATAGTATCTGGATCATCATCTTTTATTTTGTCAGAACCTATGGAAATACCATAACTATGAATATTTTTTGAAGCTGAATTTATTGCACTTCTTTTACCTAAGGTAACTCTACCTTCGCTCCATTTAAACCAATCTTCCTCATTTAAATTTCCAGTATTATCTTTTTTATAACTGGCAAGTCCTTTTGCTAAATTTGATACAACTTCATTTGAAAAATCAACTTCTGCATTTAGGTTCGTTAAATTATCTTTATTTTTATGTCTTCTAAGCCATTCAATTCGATGAAAAATTGAATTTGTATTATGTCTTATAATTCGATTTGAAAGTTCTACATTAGCCTGAATAATTGCCTTAACATCATCATTGTTTGTTGGATCATTACAAGTAATTGTACCAGCACAAGCTACACTATATTCAAAAATTGTATTAGTACCGGTCTGGCTCTGTCTAGTATCTGTATCTTGTGTAATATATAATTTTGTAAAATTGGCTGTAAAAATAAATCCAGTCATAGTCGAATTGCCTGACGATGAAACTTGAGCACTAAATGAATAAGATTTAGAAAATACTAAAGTACTAACATCCCAAGCAGTTGTTAATGTATATTTATGAATTGAGTCTGAACCACCTCCACCTATATAAAATATAGTTCCATCTGAATTAAATTGAATACTTCTTGGGTTGGGTTCTTTACCAGTTAAAGCTGAAGATTCTGTTGAGTCTTTTGTTGCACTTGCTACATCCCAAGGAGTAGATAATGTAAATTGTTGCACTACTTCAGTTTCATTACCGGTAACATACATCCTAGTTCCGTCAGGTTTAAAAGCTAGTGATCTTAATTGATCTTCATTCGATACAGTAAAATTATCATCATGCACTAAAGTAGAAGTATCCCAAGCCGTAGTTAAATTGTATTGTTCAATTGTTAGAGACCCGTTGTCCACAACATACATTACTTTTCCATCTGACTTAAAATGTATTGCATGGGGTTTATCTATGTTTGTTAAAGATGTTGATGAAGTTTTAGTTGCAGTACTAATATCAAATGGTGTGGTTAAAGAATATTGAACTACACTATCAACCGTAGATGTAGCATCTTTTTCACGAACAGTTACATACATAATTGTTCCATCTGGCTTAAAGTTTATTTGTCTAAGACCATCTGCATCCGAAGAAATATCTTTAGATTGTTTAAAGGTAATAAATGCAAAAGCATTCGTTGAGAGTAAAAAAAATAATAAAATAGTTAAGTAAATTTTCTTCATAGCAACAACATTAATTTTTGCTTTGAAACAAAAAATAATATTGACGCTAAAATTATATACGGACCAAAAGGAATTTGTGAAGTTAATTTTTTTGATTTTTTAATTAAATCAGGAACAACCCATAGTAGCGCCAAAATTGAAGAACAAAATAAAACAAAAGGTATTGAAACCCAGCCAAACCAAAAACCAACTACTGCTAATAGTTTAGCATCTCCTAGACCCATCCCCTCTTTTTTTCTAACTTGTTTGTAAAAATATATGATTGACCAAATAATACCGTAACCAAACACGCCTCCGATTAACGAATTAATATAGTTTGGAAATAAAGGATGTAAATTTGGATCGAAAGACTTAAAAAATCCAACAAACATCATTGAAAAAGTTAAAACATTTGGAATAATAAAGTGTTTTAGATCAATAAAAAAAATTATTAAAAAAGAAAGACTTAACATCATCAGTAAAATAGTAGTTATTGAAATTCCAAAAAAATAATAAATTGCTACAAAAGATATAATGTTTATTGCCTCAACAATAACATACTGAATAGAAATAGAAGTTTTACAATTTCTACATTTTCCTCTTAATAAAAAAAAAGAAATAATTGGAATGTTGTCATACCAAACAATTTTTTTTTCGCATTTAGGACAATGTGATCTTCCAGAAACTACTCCTTTTTCATTTGGTAAACGAACAATACATACGTTTGCAAAACTACCCCAAAGCGCTCCAAGAATTATTACAAAAGCTAAGTCCACTGATATTATTGATTATATTTTAAAGTTTGATGTAACTTGAATTAGTCCATCTATTAATAATTGAACCATTAATACAGCATCTTGAAGATGTATGTGTAAATTTGGTGTATTAATTATAATCTCCATAGTTTAATTTTTACCAAAATAAGCATAAAATACTAGAAATAAATGTTTCTATTTAAATCAAAAAAAGATGAAGAAAATAAAAAGGAAGAAGTCTCCAAAGTAAACGTTGATTTAGAAATAATTACTAAAATGAATCAAGAGTTTGCTATCTCTCTTGATTTAAACGATACTTTAAAAACAGCTCTCCAGGTAATTATTGCAAGAATAAATGCTCAAGCTGCAAATATATTTTTAATAAACGAAAAAAAGAAAAAATTTCAATGCATCGCATCACTGCATCAAGATTATTTAGATGAATATGAGCTAGATTTAAAAGATGGTGTAATGGGTAAAGCTGTCCAACAAAAAAAATGTATTAGGGTTGGAAACGTTAAAAAAGATGTAAGAGAAATTGCAGAATTTTATTTTGATTTAGATAATAAAACAAATTTTACCACTTATTCTGTTTTGTGTTCTCCATTAATTGCAGCAAATGAATGTATTGGAGTAATTCATTGTTTAAATAAAAAAACCAATGATAAATTATTTATTGAAGATGATAGAAAACTTTTAGAAACTCTTTCTGCACCTGCTGCTTTTGCAATAAGAAACGCAAAGATGGCTCAGGAAATGGTTGAAAAAAATAAAATTCAAAAAGAAGTAGAAATAGTAGGAGAAATTCAAAAATCTCTATTGTCTAAAAATAAAAAAGAATCTTTTCCAATTGCGGGAATAAATATACCAGCAAAAGTAGTTTCTGGAGATTTTTATAATTTTTCAGATTTAGGAGATGGCAGATATGGTTTTGGAGTTGCAGATGTATCCGGTAAAGGAATTAAATCTTCTCTTCTAATGTCTAAAGCATCTAGTCTTTATAGATGTTTGAGTAAAACAGATTTTTCTGCAGCTAATTTATTAATTCAATTAAATAATGAAATTTGCGAAACTATTTCAAGAGGAATGTTTGTTACAATGTTAATTGGAATTTATGATAGTAATAAAAAAGAATTATTACTTTCAAGTGCAGGTCATGAACCTCCAATTATTTTCTCAAAAGATGGATCATTTACAAGTTATACTGAAGCAGGCCCTCCATTGGGAATTATGCCTAAAACAAAATATTTAGAACATAAAATCCCTTTTACAGATAGTTCAATGTATATTTTTACAGACGGTATTACAGAGATAAAAAATCCAAATGGTGAAATGCTAGGATCAGAAGGTTTTCAAAATTACATAAAAAAATATCAATCAACTCCAAACAATGAAAGATTAAAAACAATTATTGATGACATTTTGGGAGCGGGACATATTCAAAAGGATGATTTAACAATTGTTACTGTAGATAGTAAATAAACTTTAAATCATCAATGATAACAATATCTTTTTCACTCATTTTGAGTAATAAAGATATGATTAATTTTTAAATAAATGATATTTAACTATAAAATTAAAATATGAAAAAATTATTAAGCTTAGCCTTTCTTTTTTTACTGGTATTAACTAGCCAATCTACTTCTAAAAGTTTACCTCCTGGAAGTGGTACTAGTGTACCAGCAAACATATTAATTTTATTAGACCGTACTTTTAGTATGAATTGGCCTGCAAATGTAGGGAGTGGAGGTAATAGAATGAAGGAACCTATGGCCGTGATTCAAGATCCAACACATGGACATTATTGGGTGGCAGAACTAGATAATGGTGGAATAGTTGCGTGGAATGATACGCCAAATTCATTTGCTCCTTATGGAAAAATAAATAGGGTTTCAGGTAATGGATGTAGGAACAGTCCTCCCTGGGGAGAAAATAGTGGAAGTAATTCAATGAACTTTAGAGATAATGTTGTAAATATCGAGGAATATAATGGCATGCTTTATTTGGCACATTTAAAAAATGATAATCCAAATTATAGCATAGTATCGCAGCTTGATCCTCGCACAACTACACGACTTGATACGACTAGACCTAATGCTGATAGATTTTGTGTTGAGCAAGTTAGTCGTCAAAATTTTTATAGCAATCATCTCGCAATTGATATTCAAGGTGACACTTATTATGCAATGGGTGGAGGACAAAATGGAACGGGTAACGCCTATCTTTGGGTAAAAGACTTATCATTAAATGATAATTTTAAAGATTATGCTAATTGGGCATGCTCAACTAATTTTTCAACTGGCAACAAATATAGAATTGATGGTACTGGAGATTTACATACTGCATCAAAATTTGTTACCGCTATTACAGCTGATAGCAATAATGATTATTTATACGTTGCAAATAGTAATGATAGTAAAATTTGGAGCTTTAAAGTTACAAATGGATGTGTAAGTGAAACAAAAACTGCTGCCTTTGTTAATCCATGTGGAGAATCTCATGGGTTAGTTACTGATCCAAACGACGCTACGATATTATATTCAGCAGGAACATATACACATGAAATTTGTAAAATTAAAGTTAGCAATGGAAACATTGTTAGCTTGATTGATACAAATGGAATAGCTGATGCATTTGAACCCTCGGTTCCTGGTAAACTTTATTTAATGGATCCTCGTAGTATAAGCTTTAACCAAACTGATGAACTCGTTGTTGCTAATAGAGGAAGACTTGAAGTAGTTATACTAAATAAAAATTTAGAATTTCAAAGAGTATTTGGTTTAAGCGGTGTATCAAAACTAAGAGGGGCTGTTGAAGCGATAAAATCTGTAGTAGCGGACAGTGCAATGACAGAAGGTGCTCAATTTGGTTTAGGATTATGGAGTCACAATTCTACAGCTGGCTACAGTGGCTGGAACACACTTAAGGATCAAAGTTTACCATGTGATACTAAGAATTGTTTAGTAGCTAAAATTAATGATCAGGGAGCTAATAAAATTTACCAATATTTACAAAAACCAATTTCATTGTATAGAGCAACACACGCTAATGCCTTTTCGAGAATAGCAGATGAATATTTTAATCATAGCACCGACTCTCCAAAAAATAATAGTATACCTTGCCAGGTAAATTATGTGATTGTTATTGGTGACGGTGGTTGGGGAACTGGTCACACTGAAGCAAAAAACACAATGAGTAGGTTAGCAAATAACGGTATTAAAAGTATTATGGTTGCATTCGGAAACGAAATATTAAATAACGCATCAGCACTAAATAAATTTAATGAAATAGCTGCTGTTGGTCAGAGTCCATACACAACTTCGATACAAGCTTTGACTGCCGAAGATCTTAAAACTGAGCTCAGAACAATAATAGCAGCTATTACAAGTGAAAATTTATCCTATACCGCCCCAGCAATTACTGGTTCGGTATCACAAGGTGGAACTTTGTATCAAGCCCAGTTCGATTATTATGCAACGAGAGAATGGGAAGGAAAATTAAAAAAAGTAAAAATAGAAGATTTAATTGCATCAACAACAACAGGTGTTGCTCCAACTCCTGTATGGAAAGCAGAAGAACAATTATTATCACCAAACCTTAGAAAAATTTGGACTTCTCTAGAAGGATTACCTTCTACTCTTGATAACTTTTCATCAAGTTATGCTAATACAATACATACAAAACTTTTTCAATTAACTGGAAATCATTTAAGAGACTATCATAACGATAGTGGCAGTCTTACAGGCATTGGTCGTTGTGGAATAAATGGATCTAATATTGCTTCTGTACAAGATGGTGTATTAGATGATGCGGCTGGATTGATAAACTTTATAAGAGGAGAAGATTATTTTGATTATGATGGAGATTGTGATTTAACAGAGAAGCGTGTGTCCTCTTTTTCTGGTAACGAACACTATTTAGCTGATATATATAATTCTCAATTAGCAATAGTTGGTAAACCATCTGCCGATACAGCATTTATAAATTCTAATCAAGAATCGTTTTTTAGATATAAAAAAGGTTATGTTGCTTGGGCCAATAGTTTGCATTCTAGACAAGAAGTAATTTATGCTGGAGCAAATAATGGAATACTTCATGCTTTTGACGCTAACACCGGTCAAGAATTGTGGGGCTTTGTTCCTCCTTTGCTTGGTGGAAACTTAGCCATACAGATGAATCCAGGTTTAAATAAAGTTGGAGGTGGAGGATCAGTTCCAATATACGGTGTAGATGGCTCTCCAGTTATTCATGACATGTATTTTAAAAAACCAGGAGGCACAGGAGAAGCATGGCACTCAATATTAATGGTACCTTATGGAAGAGGTGGTGCAGGTTTTTCTGTATTGGATATAACAAATCCTAATGCACCAGAGCATTTATATTCTATCTTAAATCATGCTGGAACGGTGTATCGTTCTGACCATGAAGGAAAAATTTACAAGTACAAATACGATGGTAGCGATTATGGATTGTACAATTTTGAAGAAATAATTAAAGTTAATGACAATTTTGCTAACAATCCATCTATACCACAAACATGTAATAATCTTGGAAACACGTCTTGCTACCAAGGTGATACATTAACTATAAAAAATGTGGTAAATATTGATCCTTCAGCAGATATTAAAATTTATCTTGATGGTAATGATGTAACTGCTTCTGCAGCTACTACCCAATCAGGTCCAGATCTTATAATAAAATTAGGATCGAATATTACTTTCAGTGCCGATCAAACATCAGGACATACTAGCAACAACGTAGGAATAACAATTGTTAACCCAATGCCTGCAGCAGGAGCAGAATATGACTATAGATACTTGGGAGACACAATGTCTAGTCCAAGAATAATCCGTTTACCAAATAATGGAGCCGGCGACACACAAGACGAAGATGATATTTATGCTGCTGTTATGGGAGGTGGAATAGGGGCTCCTTTTATAGGATCTAATTTATTAGTTATAAATTTAGAAAATGGAAAAATATTAAGACAAATAGATATTCCTGATGTACCTTTAAATGGAATTGCTAATGCGGTACCAGCAACACCGATTGTAATAACTCCAGATCAAGCACTTCAGGCTAAATACAGAGGTGCCTTAGTTTATGTGAACGATCTTGAAGGAAAAATTACCAAAGTAAATTTAACAAATATGCAAGACGACAGAGCACAAACTGGAAGCCCAACTCCAATATCTTTATATGACACAACAACTCTATTTTCTGCAAATTCGACTTCTAGCAATAACAGATACATGTATCACAGTATGGAAGCAGCTATTGGTGGTGACACTAACAACTTTTGGTTATATTCAGGTACTGGAAACTATCGAAATCTAAATGATACAGGTGTAGCAAACCCAAATGACGTCGACAATTTATTAATTGGAATAAAAGATAAAAATTTTCCAAACTATAAAAACCTTACTTCTATAACTATTGATGATTTAACAAAATGTAAAGATACCACTAATGATACTTCTGGAGCTAATTGCCCACAAACTGCTGATCTTGGTTGGTATATAAAACTTGAACCAGACGCTATCTCTGAAAGAAGAAAAGTAACAGCAGAACCTACTATTGGTAATGGTAAAGTTTATTTTCCTATATACAAACCTGCTTCATCAAGTCAATGTGCTTTGGGTTCTGCTTTTGTTTGTGGCGTAGATGATGAATGTGGTACTAACAATTCATCTTTACTAGGAACTAACCCCTCGGTCCATGCTACTGAAAAATGTTTTAACGTAGGAGACGGTGCACTTTCAAAAATAGTTGTTTTTAATAATAACTTATTCGCTAACATTGCAGGACAAACTACTTCCGGACCTAAAGATTTAATGATTATAGAATCATTAACCGGTGATACCGTATCTACAAGATTAAATTGGCGTGAGAATTATTAATTAATGGTAAGATTATTATTTATTCTTTCTTTTATATTATTATTTAACACTTCTTCTCTATCTGGAGATTGTAATACCACAATTTCATCAAATACAACTTCTCAACTTAATTGTGCAGATAATGATTCATTAACTGTAAATTCAGGTTACACACTTGATTATGAAGGTAATGATGTTGTTAACGCTCAAAATACTGAGGGTGTATCAGTTACTAATAATGGAACAATAGAAAATAGTGCAAATGATTATGAAGCACCAATAGATGGAGTTAAAACAAGAAATTTAACCATTACAAATAATGGAACAATTACAGCAACAAAAAGATATGGAATTTACATCAATAACGCGGAACAGGTCACTATAACTAATAATGCTGGTGCAACAATAAATACTGACTACACGCCAGGTACTGCTTCAGCCGAACAAGGAGCGATATATGGAAACAAAATTGGTAATTGTGATAGTGGTGATTGCTACAATAGTTCAGACTCAAATGGTGGAACAGGTTTAACCTTACATAATTACGGAACTATAACTTCTTATTTAAGAACCATGTGGGGAGGAAATGCTGAATCTGATCAATCAAAAAATGTAAATATTTATAATTATAATGGAGGTTCTATAAACTCAGAAACTTCAGCAACATTTAAGTTTAGGTATACTGAAAATTTTTCTATTACAAATTATAGTGGAGCAACATTACAATCAGGCACAGTCAGCGGTGGAGACTTTGTTCTTGATTTGTCATATGGAGAAAATATTACAATTGATAATGATGGAACAATTGCATCGGGTGCAAGATATGCAATAGGCTGTGACGAATGTGTAAACTTTACTTTAGATAATTCTGGAACTATCCAAGGGACAGGTGATGTAGTTTATATAAGAAATATGACGGGCACAAATAGTATTACAAACTCAGGTACAATTAAAAATACATCTTCTGGTAGACCAATTCAAGCAAAAGGAAGTACAGGTGTAACTATTACTAATACTGGAACAATAGAATCGGCTACTCAAGTCGCAATTGATTTTCATGATAGTCCCAATCCAACCCTTATAAATACAGGCACAATTAAATCCACAGTTAATCAAGCTAAGGTAGTAGATTTTCCTCAAACAGCAGGCACAGGAACTGGAGGAACTTTAGAAAATCATGGAACAATTATAAATTCAACTGGAACCAAAGGTCAGGGTATTAGAATTGGAGATGGAACTGCAACATGGGATAATTTAACAATTATAAATTCAGGAACAATTTCATCTGTAGGAGAGTCAATTTATGTACAAGGTGGTTCAGAAACTTCAGGCTTAAATATTATTACAAAAGGAGAAGGTACATATGTTGGTGAAATAGAAATGGATGATGCGGCGGTTATAATGACATTAGACTGCAGTATTTCAAAAGATCAAGACATAGAACTTCAAGACAAAACTAACATGGTTGTTGTTAATAATTTATGTGGAAATGATACTTATGCAATATTAGATTCTTCAAAAGATGCTGATGCTGACAATTCTGAAACTAATGGATATTTAAGAATTTATGGAGAGCAAGCGGATGTATATTCGAATAATAAAAAATATAGAAGTGAAATTTTCATATCAAAACTAAGAAAAATTTATAATGCCGCAAGTCTCAACAAGGAGCAAACTGCATTTGATTCTAATCAAAAGAGAGCCAACATATATAAAAATGATTTATCAGGTGTAGTTGGTTATTTTGATGAAAATGCTCAAATAAATGGAATAAATTTAAATAATTTTTTCATGAGCTATGTAAAAGAAGATGCTACCTTTGATAGTGGTGAGTATTCCGGAGGTAAAAATTTAGCTTTTGGATATAAAAAAGAAATTAATAATGAAAAATTTAAAGCAACAGTTGTTCCTATGATTGGAATAACTGATTTTAAAATAACTGATGTTGAAAGTGAAACTAATCAAAGGTTAGATGAAAAAATGGTTACACAATTTGTAGGTTTAAATGCAAGAGCAGAAAAAAAACAAATAGTTAATGAAAAAGATATTTTAAGTATAGAAATTGAAAGTACTGTGGGTTTGCAAAAATTTCCTAAATACATGACAAACTTTACTGAAGGCGATTTATCAGTTGATGATGCAATCGACCAGGTGCTGGGAGCTGGTTTTACCGTCAAATATTCAAAAACAGATAACAATGGTTTTGTAATTGAACCTTATGCAGGAGCGACTTACAACAATACATTTAGCAATGATATAGCAATAACTGCAGATACAAACATAGATGCAGGTCATGTAATGAATGGAGTTTTTGGAACATATGCTGGTTTTAATATATCAAAACATACAAATGATGTGACTTTCTCATTCAATTATGAACGCGGAGATCAAGATGGTTTAAAAGAAAATACATTTGACATTTCAGTTAG
>Ga0208410_1000442_pt1 | contig 24112 bp, 19 predicted proteins | sample ETN02SmetaG_3_FD_185787 | JGI IMG/M metagenome (GOLD analysis project Ga0208410, IMG submission 185787) | Marine microbial and viral communities from oxygen minimum zone, Eastern Pacific Ocean - ETNP2014F10-02SV257 (SPAdes) (version 2) | ecosystem: Environmental > Aquatic > Marine > Oceanic ... | reverse complement strand
AACAATACAGCTGTTGGTTACAACGCTTTAACATCAAACTCCACCGGAGGGGCTAATATAGCAATAGGAGGCGGTTCTTTAGATGCAAACACTACTGGAGGTTCTAATACAGCTGTAGGTTGGGGTGCATTAACCGCAAACATAGATAATGGCTACAATACTGGAGTTGGTAGACAAGCTTTGGGTTCATCCACAGGGGCATCCAATACTGCCATGGGTTATAGAGCAGGGAATACAATTGTAGCTGGAACAAACAATGTAGTTATTGGAATGAATGCAGATGTTGATGCTGCTGGTGCTGCAAATCGAATAGTAATTGGTAAGGGAGCTTCTGGAACTGCCGACAATACCGCTGTCATTGGAAATACAGATATCACAGGGTGGCTACCCCCAGATGACAATGGGGTAGATCTAGGGACTAGTTCCTTAGAATTTAAAAATGTGTATGTAGATGGAGTTACTTATACGGATGCTCTTGGTTTTGGAACTGTAGCCATAACTCTTCCTACAGCTGATGGTTCTGCAAATCAGGTATTAAAAACCGATGGAAATGGAGTTCTTGATTGGGTTAACAACAGCGGAGTAGCGGGAGGCATTGATGATTTAAGTGATGGAATAATTGGAGGCACTGACTTTACAGGATCTATGATTCTTGGTCACCAAACAACAGGAACATTAGATGCTGCAACGTATAACACGGCAGTAGGAATAACGGCTTTAGACGCGATTACGACTGGAGATTATAATGTTGCAGTTGGTTATAATGCATTAGGGGCAAACACCACGGGAAATGGGAACACAGCAATTGGACATGAGGCCCTAAAAGTAAGTACCATAGGGAATTACAACAGCGCTTCTGGTATGTACAGCTTAAGAGCTAACACCGAAGGGTCTTACAACATCGCTTCTGGGGTTTGGTCTTTAGGTAAGAACACCACAGGGTCTAACAACATCGCTTTTGGACAGAATGCTTTAAAAGAGAACACCATAGGGACTTACAACATCGCTTTTGGGTATATGTCTTTAGACGCTAACACCGAAGGGACTAACAACATCGCTTCTGGGAATTCGTCTTTAACAAATAACACCATAGGGTCTAACAACGTCGCTTCTGGGAAATCGTCTTTAAGCGCTAACACCGAAGGGGATTACAACATCGCTATTGGGTATCAGTCTTTAATGTCTAACACCACAGCCGACCGTAACATAGCAGTTGGGCCCGAAGCTCTAAAACTCAACACCACGGGAACGAGAAATATTGCAATTGGATCTAATGCCTATGATAATGCAGATACAGAAAATGATAATATTGCTATCGGTTATAATGCCCTTAGTGGAGCGATTAATGGAGGAGAAAATAACGTAGCTATTGGTAGCGAAGTTTTATTAACAAACACTACAGGAGATGCTAACACAGCAACAGGATTCAATGCTTTAAAAGTCAATACTACAGGGAACTATAATACTGCATTTGGAGCATATGGTTTAAGTAACCACATCGATGGACATAATAATACTGCTCTTGGCCATTCTGCTTTAATAAATAGCACAACAGCAGCTTCTAATATTGGCATTGGATATCAAGCTGGAGACGTGATTACTACTGGAAGCAACAATGTAATTATTGGACAGGGTTCTGATCCTAGTGCTAATAATGGAACAAACCAAATAGTCATCGGTCAGGGAGTAACAGGTACTGGGGATAATCAAATTGCTCTAGGAAACACCTCTATCACCCATATTAAAGCACAAGTAAACTCTATTACAGCATATTCAGATAGAAGAATTAAAAGGGAGATCAATAATTCTAAGATCGGATTAGACTTTATAATGAAGCTAAGACCTGTTACCTATAAGATGAAAAATCCTGCGGATTACCCAGATGAAATTTTGGAAGATAGATTTAGAGGAGATTCCACAAGCGGACCTAATGATGATGGAATAGACCAAAGACCTGCGGATGATGAAACAATATATGACGGATTAATAGCTCAGGAAGTGAAGCAGGCAATGGATAAAACAGGAATTAACTGGAGCGGATGGTCTAAAAATGAGTCAGATGGAAAGCAAGGAGTGCAATATGGTGCCTTAACTATTCCGCTTATAAAGGCTGTTCAAGAGCAACAAGAAACGATAGATTCTCAAAATAAAGAAATTGAAAATTTAAAAGATCGTCTGAAAAGAATAGAGGCCATTTTAAGCGCTGGGAAATAAGAAGGGAAAAAGTAAAGACATAAAGTTTTCGTAAATTAGGCGTCCTTTTTGTGATGAGAAAACTTGTGTTTATTGTCTTAGCGCTGTTGTTTAGTTTGGTAAACTATTCCCAATCTCCGGAAAAATTTACTTACCAATCTATTGTGCGTTCAGCAGATGGAACGGTTTTAAAATCTGCCCCATTAGGCATTAAATTAAGCGTTTTAAAAGGCACAAAAAATGGTATTGCCGTTTATAGCGAGACACATTCCGCCTCTACCAATAACAACGGACTGGTTACTCTGATTATTGGAGACGGAACCTCTTCAGATAATTTTACAGATATCGATTGGTCTACCGGCCAATACTTTTTAAAAGTAGAGGTAGATCCTACTGGCGGAATTAGTTATTCAATTGAACAAACTTCCCAACTATTAAGCGTGCCTTATGCTCTTTATGCTACTAGAGCAACTGGTATAGATTTAACTAAAGATGCAAAAGGAGTGCTTCCTGTGTCATTAGGAGGAACAGGGTCTTCCACTTCCCCTATGATAGGATTAGTAACTGCTCCAAATGCATCTGTTGCAAGAGAAATGCTTGGGACAACACCGGTTTTACTAGGTGGAACAGGATCTACTACATCCCCAATGATTGGAGTGGTGACTGCCGTAGATGCTGCAGCGGCTAGAGCTGTATTGGGAGTTGATGAAGCTGGATCTGTGAAACCAAATAAACTTGGAATTAAAGCCATTCAGAACAATTATTTATCTATTACTGATGTCGTTTCAACTACTAATCAAGATCCGATAACTCAAGAGCTTTCCGCGGGGATTGTTCCCACCACTCTTGGTGGAACGGGAGCCACTAAAGTTCCAATGATTGGGACAATTCTTGCTGCTAATTCTACTGCTGCAAGAGACTCTTTAGGATTAGGAAAAATGGCTGTTCAAAATAATGATGCTATTGATGTTGATGGTGGAGCGATTGACGGAACTACTATAGGATCCAATGCTACAAGCACGGGAGCATTTAACTCAGTATCATCGGGATTGTATCAATCTATTGGAGATACAGATGTGATTATAAAAACAGGAAATACCGTCACAGGAAATATAACCATTGCCAATGGTGCGGATGGGAATATTCATATTTCACCTGATGGGTCAGGAAATGTGATTTTAGATGATTTAACCTTTCCATCAGCAGATGGATCAGCAGATCAGGTATTAAAAACAGACGGATCCGGAAATCTTTCATGGACCGCTGTAGATGCTGCCGGAAAGGATAATTCCACACCAGTTACATTAGCTACTGTTTCCGGTAATTACTTGACATTAAGTGGTCAGGAGATTACTTCCGGAATAGTTCCGACCACTCTTGGTGGAACGGGCTCTTCTACTGCTCCAATGGTTGGAGTGGTTACTGCCGCCAGCGCTGCTGCTGCAAGAGACTCATTAGCTTTAGGGACAATATCTACTCAAAACAAGGATGCTATTGATATTGATGGCGGGGCGATTGATGGCACAGCAATTGGAGCAAATGCTACAAGCACGGGAGCATTTAATTCCGTGTCTTCAGGATTGTATCAGTCTATTGGAGATACAGATGTGATTATAAAAACAGGAAATACAACAACGGGAGACATAACCATTGCCAATGGTGCCGATGGTAATATTAATATTACTCCTGATGGAACCGGAAAAGTGGTTATTCCAAGCTTAAAATTAGATTCAACGGTAATAACAGCTACCGGTGCGGAGTTAAACATTTTGGATGGGGTAACATCTACTACCGCAGAAATAAATATCATCGACGGAAACACTTCGGCTACTTCTACTACAGTAGTTGCGGGAGATCAACTAATTCTTAATGACGACGGAACAATGAAGCAAGTTGCTTTGCCAGATGTTGCGGTTTATTTACAATCCGTATTTGATATAGACGGGCTTACGGATGCAAAAAAAGCAGGGGCCAATTTTACAGGATCTATGCTTATTGGAAATGAAGCGGCAGGGACCTTAGATGCGGCAACGTATAATTTAGGAGTTGGAGAAACAGCTTTAGATGCTTTAACTACTGGAGACAACAATATTGCTTTAGGGTACGATGCTTTGTTAGCAAACACTACCGGAACTAAAAATCTTGCCATTGGAAAAGGAGCTTTGGATGCTGCTGATACAGAAAGCAATAACATAGCCATTGGTTTTGATGCACTTGGTGGAGCAGTTGCTGGAGGGGAGTATAATGTGGCCATTGGAAATTATGCTTTAGATGCTGCCGTGGGTGGTGGGACTAATGAAGGAGATTATAATGTTGCTGTTGGGGATAATACTTTATCGGCAAATACTACGGGAAGCTATAACACAGCAACTGGGGCCTGGGCTTTAAACGCAAATACCACAGGAAAATCAAACACAGGAATTGGACTAGAAGCTCTAACTAAAAATACTACGGGAGATTATAATACTGGAATTGGATCAGGCGCTCTATATACAAATGTATCAGGAGATGGTAACACTGCAGTTGGAGAGTCTGCTTTAAAAGTAAGCACAGGAAATTATAACACAGCAATTGGAGCGGAGTCTTTAGAAGCAAATACAGGGACTTCCAACACAGCGGTTGGAACCGAAGCAGGAGAAGCAACTACAACAGGTGGCAATAATGTTTTTGTTGGAGCTGATGCAGGAGATGCAAACACCACAGGACAGCAAAATATAATTATTGGAAGCGGATCGGAAGCTGGTGCTGTTAATGCTGAAAATCAAATTGTCATAGGCTATGGAGCTGTTGGACAAGGAGATAATATTGCTGTTATTGGAAACACTGCAGTTACGAAAGTTTATGCTTCTCAAGACAAGGGAGCATCCATTTATGCAAAAGACTTAGTTTTAGAAAATGACGAGACAATTACTAATGCAGCGGATGGAACTGTAGAAATAACTGCAACTAACACTACAGTAAGCGGTAACCTGAGCGGCTCAGGATCTATCTCAGGGTTTGACGCTAATCTAAACGATCAGACGGGAACAACTTACACGCTTGTTGCATCAGATAACGGGAAAGTAGTGACTCTTAATAATGGAAGCGCAATAGCATTAACAATCAATTCTGGGCTTGGCGATGGGTTTAATTGTCTTATAGTTCAGAAGGGTGCAGGACAGGTTACAATATCTGCTGGAGGCGGAGTGACTATTGTAAACAGAAGCAGCGAGACAAAAACAGCGGGTCAGTACGCTATTGTTTCGATAATAAACATAGGATCAGAGGCATATGTTATCTCAGGAGACACAGGGTCATAAACATAGATCTAAATTTTAATAAATACTTTTCTTTTATACATTTCATTAACTATCAAATAGATGATAAACGTATAGAATAAAGCCCATAGAAAGGAGAATACTTGAGGGTCTAAATTAGTGGAAAGACCAAAATCCATCCATGTTTTTTGTATGCCATTCCCATTAATAATAGGAATTCTAAAAACTCTACCAAGAACAGAATGGAGCACATAAGCAAAAATGGCATTAGAGCCAAAAACTATTCCAAATTTGGTATAAGCATGCGTTTTTTTATGGTCTATAATCCACATACAGCTAGCTAGAAAAATCATGGCAAGTCCAGAAGAAAAAAGAACATAGGAGCTAGTCCATATATGTTTGTTAATTGGAAAACTAAAATCCCAGAGCATTCCTAGGCACAGAGCGATGCTACCAAATAAATACATTAAAATAATTTTATCTTTTAAAGATTTGGATTTGTTTAAAATAAGATGCCCACAAAACATACCTGAGATACCAGTAGCGATTGCAGGAATGGTACTAAAAAACCCTTCAGGATCCCAGGTTTCTCGATACATTCTTCCAGGAGTTATGAATTGATCTATCCAAGCAGCGAAGTTGTTTCCGGGCTCTAAAACTCCAACAACTGAATCTCCAAAGGGGACATGTTTCATAAAAAACCAATAAATAATTAAACAAAAAGTTCCAATCCAAATTTGATGGGATTTATTGGAGTGTAAGTAAATAAAGGAGCAGAAAAAATATACTAGTGCAATCCTTTGTAGCACTCCAGCAATTCTAACATTGCTAAAATCAAAATTTGGGAAAACAGCTAAGAAAATTCCAATTCCAAAAAGTATGATAGTCCTTTTAATAATCTTTAAGTAAATAGTGCTGTTTGAGTTTTTAATTTTAGAAAGAGAAAGGACTATGGATACCCCAACGATAAATAAGAAAAAAGGGAAAACAAGATCTGTTGGTGTAGCACCGTGCCACTCTGCATGACGAAGAGCTGGGAATACATATGACCAGCTACCAGGGTCATTTACAACAATCATTGCAGCAATGGTAAATCCTCTAAAAAAATCGAGTGAGATTAGCCTTTGACTCATTTCTTTAAGATATAAAAAAAGCGATTACAATCCTAAGCCCTTAATGTCATCAGCATCGTCATTAATGTTTTCTATAGGCTTTATACTTTCACAGTCGATAGGAATATTTAGCTCTTCGGGAGCCACAAAATCTTCCATGGAAATCCCTAAATCTTCATTTTCATAACATTTTTTCATATACATTCCCCAAATAGGCAGAGCCATTGTAGCGCCTTGTCCATAAGCGATTGTTTCAAAATGAGTAGACCTGTCTTCTGCACCAACCCAAACTCCAGTTACTAAGTTGGGGACCATTCCCATGAACCATCCATCACTTTGATTTTGTGTTGTCCCAGTTTTTCCAGCTATAGCATTTTCAAAACTATAGGGATATCCAGTTACTACATCGGTATAAACCGGATTTCTTTCTTCTTCTGGGATGTTGTGCCTTAATCTCGCACCAGAGCCAAATGTAGTAACACCTTCTAAAAGATTAACTGTAACATAGGCAGATTCAGCACTAATAACATCTTTTGTCTCAGGAACTGATTGGTATAAAAGAGCCCCATTTTTATCCTCAATTCGAGTGATCATGGTAGGCTTTACATATATCCCTTGGTTAGCAAAGGCACCATATGCGCCAACCATTTCATAAACACTTAAATCAGGAGTCCCTAATGCTATTGCAGGAACATCAGGAATAAAAGACTCTATCCCCAAATTTCTTGCTAAATCGGCAACAAGCTTCGGGCCAACCTTGTCCATTAGTTGAGCACTAATGGTATTTTTAGAATTTGCAAGCGCATTTTTAAGAGTTCGCATTCCTCCATATTTATCGCTGGAATTCGTTGGGCACCATGGTTCAGGGTTGCCGTATTTATTTGGTTCAATACAATATATTGCATCAGGCAACGAATCACATGGAGAAAGTTTTAGCTGGTCAATTGCCGTGGCATATAAAAATGGCTTAAAAGTTGAACCAATTTGCCTTTTACCTTGTTTTACATGATCGTACTGAAAATGTTTGTAATTAATTCCTCCTACCCAAGCTTTAACATGTCCGGTTTGAGGTTCCATGGACATCATGCCAACTTGCATAAAATGCTTGTAATATCTAATAGAATCAATAGGCTTCATAATGGTATCGATATTTCCCTCCCATGAAAAAATTGTCATAGGAACTTCCTTTTCAAATGAAGCAAACATTTCTTCCTCAGATTTTCCAGCATTTCTCATTTTTCTCCATCTTTCAGATCTTCGCATGGCCCTTTTAAAAATTATTTCTTCTTCTTCCTCTTCAATTTCTAAAAAAGGAGCAGTTGGATTTAAGTCTAAGGTGTTTTGTTTAAAAAATTCTCTTTGAAGATTAGCCATATGTTCTTTTACGGATTCTTCGGCATACTGCTGCATTTCATAATTTATTGTAGTATAAATTTTAAGCCCATCTAAAAACAAATTATACTTTGAGCCATCTTCTTTAGTGTTTTCTTTAGTCCAACCTTTCATAAAGTTTTGCAAATAAGCTCTAAAATAAGTTGCAAGGCCTTCTCTGTGTGATTGAGGAGTGTAATTAATTATCAGAGGGAGTTGTCTTAAAGAATCTAACTGTCTGTCGTTTAAATGGTTGTTTTTTCTCATTTGACCAAACACTACATTTCTTCTTGACTTGACAAGCTCAGGTCGTCTCATAGGATTGTATAAAGATGAATTTTTTAACATTCCCACTAGAACAGCAGATTCTTCTATTGCTAAACTGTCAAGCTCCTTATCAAAATAAATATTGGAAGCAGACTTTATTCCATCTCCATTATATCCAAAATCATAAATATTTAGATACATGGTAATGATTTCTTCTTTTGTGTATTGCCTTTCTAGTCTTACGGCAAGAACCCATTCCTTGGCTTTTTGGGAGATGGCTTCAAAAACATTTTTTGAACGCACCCCAACAAATAATTGTCTTGCTAACTGTTGTGATATGGTGCTGGCACCACCTCTTTTATTTAAGTATACAATGGCCCTAACAGTAGCTTTAAAATCAATTCCGGAGTGACCATAAAACCTTTCATCTTCCGTTGCAATCAAAGCATCTATTAAATGTTTAGGCAAATCAGAATATTCTACGGGAGTTCTATTTTCTCCAAAATGAATTTTTCCTAAAACTTTATTATCAGATGAAATTATTTGACTTGCTAAATTAGTATTGGGGTTTTCTAGCTGTCGAAAATCAGGCATGTCTCCAAGTCGTCCAGTTGATGCAGAATAAAAAAGCCAAAACACACTTAAAAAACCAATAAAAAAAAGGACCCAAAAGCCATAATAGAATAGCCTATATTTTTTTGGAATGGAATTTTTATTTTTTGCTGCCATTTACTTTGATGGTTCAATTAATAACCCTAAATCTAAGATATTTTCTAAGTTTTCAATAGGCGAGATTACATTATTTAATCTCATTGAATTTCTAATGGAAAGATAATTAACGCTATCCTTACTTAAACGAAGATTGCTTTTGAATAAAAGCTTGTGTTCTACCAATGAAAGGCTTTTTTCTCCCAACCATTTTCCACTTGGTTCACTGAGCCTATACTCCAATGTATCCCCTAATATTGAACCATTCGCAAGTTTTAGCTCGGTAATCAAAAAAATATTAGAAAAGGAATAGTTATTATTATGTCTTAATAATAAAAAAAGATTATAATTTTTTTCCCCCTCAGGGACTTTGAAATCAAAAGTAACAATCTCATTTTTTTTCCATCCGTTAGAAAACTCATAAGCTTTAAGATGACTAGAGTAAGAGCAGGCCACGGCAAACAATAAAATACAAAAAAAGAAACCTAATTTTTTCATTTTCCAATAGCTTTAGCCTTAGACTTTCGTTTCTTTTTTTTCTTATCAAACCTGGTCAAGCTATCTTGACCAACAACATTTTGAAACTCTTGATTTTCTTCGCTTTTAAAAGAAACATAATCTTCTAGGCTATTAATTTTTTTGCCTTCAGCGTTTATTTTAAGAATTTCTTTAACCTTTTCTGCGGAAAGCTCATGCCAATTAACACTGTCATTTTTATATACAAACCACAGAAGGCCTTTGAAAATATCTATTTTTTGACAATAGGCAATTCCTTTTTCGGTTAAAATTTTTGTATTAGATTTTGGAAAATCTTTTAAGGCTTCTTGATAAAAATCCAATTCATAGTTTAAGCAACACTTTAGCTTGCCACATTGCCCAGCTAATTTTTGTGGATTTAAAGCAAGCTGTTGATATCTTGCAGCTGAAGTAGTAACAGACCTAAAATCATTAAGCCAGGTTGAACAACAAAGCTCTCTTCCGCAAGAACCTATTCCCCCAAGCCTGGAAGCCTCTTCCCTTAAGCCTACTTGCTTCATTTCTATTCGGATTTTAAACTCTCTAGCCATTTCTCTAATTAATTGACGAAAATCAACTCTTCCCGCTGCCGTATAATAGAATGTTGCTTTAGATCCGTCTCCTTGAAATTCAATATCTGAAATTTTCATTTTTAAGTCTAATCTAATAGCCATTTCTCGGGAGGTCTTTTGTATTTTTTTCTCTTTTTCTCTAGATTTTGCCCAAATATCAATGTCTTTTTGAGTGGCTTTTCTTAAAATTGGAAAGAATTCTTTATTGGGATCTATTTGCTTTTTTTTCATTTGAACAGGAATCAATCCTCCTTTCAAAGTGATATGTCCCAAATCATATCCCTTTTCAGCTTTTACTACAATTAAGTCCCCTATGGAAATAGACAGTTCATCAATGTTTTTATAAAATTCTTTGCGACCATTTTTAAAACGGACCTCAATTATATTAGCATTTTCCTTTTCCATTACAATATCCATATTGGACAGCCAATTAAAAACGGTCATTTTATTACATCCGTCTGATCCGCAAGTGCCATTGTTTTTACACCCTAGTGGCGTACCATTAGAATTTGAACTACAACTTGAACAACCCATTTAGGAATTTTGTATTAGGTTTTAAAGTTAGGGAATTTAGGAGCCTAACTCAAAACTTATTTATGAAGGTTTTTTCTTATACTTTAAAACTTTTGATCTTCCTTTTTTGAAAATTTTATTACTGTTTCTCTTTCCTTTTCTTAATCTTTTTTGTTCCTCTATAGGCAATGCATTTATTTTTTGGCATTCTATAGAACAGCAATGATTGTAAAGTTCCCTACATTTTTGACATTGAATAAATAATAGGTGACAAGCTTCATTTGCGCAATTAACATGATTGTCCCATTTTTCTCCACATTGATGACAATTAGAAATTACATCAGATGAAATAGATTCACTTCTTCTATGGTCAAAAACAAAGTTTTTTCCTAAAAATTTATTTTCAAGACCTTTTTCTTTTACTTGTCGGGTATATTCAATAATTCCTCCATTTAATTGATAAACATTTTTAAACCCTTTATGTTTTAAAAATGTACTTGCCTTTTCACACCTTATACCACCAGTACAATACATCACTATATTTTTAGAGCCTTTGTGCTTTTCAAGACTTTTTTCAATTATCGGTAGAGACTCTCTAAAGCTATCAACATCAGGCAAAATGGCGCCCTTAAAATGACCAATTTCACTTTCGTAATGGTTCCTCATATCAACAACAAGAGTTTCGGGTTTTTCAATCAATACATTAAACTCTTCTGCATCCAAATGCTTGCCACATTTAGTTAAGTCTATATCTAAGGAATCTAAGCCATCAGCTACAATTTTGTCTCTTAGCTTTATTTTTAATTTTAGGAAGGATAGATTATCGTGTTCTATTGCTATATTAAGCCTTAAGTCCTTTAAAAATTTAATTTCATCAATACTCTTCTTAAACTTTTTAAAATTTTCTGAAGGCAAGGAAAGCTGGCCATTAATTCCCTCTTGGGCAATATAAATTCTTCCTAAAACATCGATTTTATTCCATGCTATATATAGATGGTCACGGAATAATTTAGGATTTTTAATATTATGGTATTTATAAAAAGAAAGAGTAAGTCTTTTACCCCCAGCTTTTTCTATTAAAACTGCTCTTTGTTTTGCGCTAAGCTTATTATATAATTCCATTAATTAAGCGAAATTAATATTTTAAAATTTATAAGAAAAAATCACTCTTTTTCCATTATGAGTTCTTTCAAATTAATTGTACTTTAGCTTACAACCTAATTACAAAAATATATGAGCTCCGACAAAGATTCTAGGCAAAAAGCACTGCAATTAACTTTAGATAAATTAGATAAGGCTTATGGCAAAGGAACTGTCATGAAAATGGGGGATTCTGTCCCAGAAGAAATAGAATCTATTTCTAGCGGATCTTTGACTCTAGATTATGCACTTGGAGTTGGAGGCTACCCTAAAGGAAGAGTTGTTGAAATTTATGGTCCAGAATCTTCTGGAAAAACAACTCTCACACTTCATGCAATTGCAGAATGTCAAAAAGCAGGAGGAATCGCAGCTTTTATTGATGCCGAACATGCCTTTGACCGATTTTATGCTCAAAATTTAGGAGTTAATATAGATGAGTTAATTATTTCTCAGCCTGATAATGGAGAGCAAGCTTTAGAAATTACAGATAATCTAATTAGGTCAGGAGCTATTGACATTATTGTTATAGATTCTGTTGCAGCACTAACTCCAAAAAGCGAAATTGAAGGAGAAATGGGAGATTCTAAAATGGGCCTTCATGCTAGATTAATGTCACAAGCATTAAGAAAGCTTACTTCTAATATTAGCAAGACAAACTGTACGGTAATGTTTATTAATCAGTTAAGAGAAAAAATTGGAGTTATGTTTGGAAATCCGGAAACAACTACGGGGGGGAATGCTCTGAAATTTTATGCCTCAGTTAGGCTTGATATCAGAAGATCAACTCAAATCAAAGATACAAATGGAAATGTTTTAGGGAATAAGACAAGAGTTAAAGTGGTAAAAAATAAAGTTGCCCCTCCTTTTAAACTTAGCGAATTTGATATTATGTATAGCAAAGGGATTTCTAAAATGGGTGAAATAATTGATCTGGGAGTGAATTATGGAATTATTGATAAAAGCGGATCTTGGTTTAGCTACAAAGAAACTAAGCTTGGACAAGGGAGAGATTCCGTAAAAGGAATTTTAAAAGATAATCCAGACCTTTGTGAGGAGTTAGAGGCTAAAATTGTTGAAGCCATGAAAGGCTAATCTTCTAAATCATTCCACAACAAATCGTAAACTTGCTTTTTTAGTTCTGGCATATCTTCACGGCCTTTGCCTATTGTACTTATATGATTATGAACTCTTACTCTTAAAATTCCAGGACCGCCGACATAATGATTGTAAGCAAAATGGTAGGGATATCTTTTTTCACAATCTAAAAAAGACATTGGAACAATTGGCATTTGATAATCTGTAGAGAATCTAAATGCGCCATTTTTGAATGGAGCTAGTTTAATTTCAGGCCCAAACACCCCTCCCTCAGGAAAAATACAGATGCCTAATCCTTGACTAAGCCTTCTTTCAGCATGACCATACACTGCCTTTCTGCTTTTAGCGCTATCACGATTTACCATAATAGCTACTCTTTTGTAGAAATACCCAAAAATAGGTAGCCTTAAAAGTTCCTTTTTCCCAACAAATACAAAAGGATGTTTACAAACTTTAAGCATTAGCATTACATCAATCATACTTTTATGATTAGCAACTAACATATAGTTTTTGCCTTTTTCAAATGGCTCTTTATATTCAATCTTAGGGATAAGCCCCATGCCATATAGCATAATAGATGCCCAAATATTTCTAGCCCACCAAAAGAAATAAGGATACCAGCTTTCTTTTAAGCTCAATATAAATAGAACAGGAATAAAAATAAAGATACTAGTACCAGCTAGTGTGTAAAACCAAACATTGTAAAGGCCACAAAAGACCATTTTTATTAATCGTACCATTTATGTAAAAGTAACTAAATGAGTAATATGTTTTTTAAATCTATTACTTTTGTTGATATTATTTATTTGTATGGCAAGAATTTTAACAGGTGTTCAAAGTACAGGGACGCCGCATTTGGGAAATATTTTAGGAGCGATAATTCCAGCCATTCAAATGGCTAATGATAAAGAGAATGAATCTTTTTTATTTATTGCAGACCTTCACTCTTTAACACAAATTAAAGATCCAAATCAGCTAAAGCATAATACCTATGCTACCGCTGCAGCATGGCTAGCTTTTGGATTAGACATTAATAAAACAGTTTTTTATAGACAAAGTGATGTTGCAATTGCCACGGAACTTTCATGGATTTTATCCTGTCATTTTCCTTTTCAAAGATTAACATTAGCCCATTCTTTTAAAGATAAGTCAGATAGACTAAATGATGTAAATGCAGGGATTTTTACATATCCAATGTTAATGGCTTCAGATATTTTATTGTACGATGCTGAATTTGTTCCAGTTGGAAAAGATCAGCAGCAGCATTTAGAAATGACACGTGACGTAGCTTCAAGATTTAATAATGCATATGGAGAAACTTTTGTTATTCCAAGCCCTAAGATTAATGAAAACACTAAATATGTGTCAGGGACTAATGGAGAAAAAATGAGCAAATCAAAAGACAATACCATAGATATTTTTCTTCCCGAAAACCAGTTAAAAAAACAGGTCATGTCTATAGAGACAGATAGTACCCCAATTGATCAGCCAAAAGATTTTAAAAATTGTAATGTTTTTAAATTATACTCATTAATTGCAGATAATAAATCTATAGATAAGTTAAAACAAAATTATCAAAAAGGAGGCTTTGGCTATGGACATGCAAAAGAGGAATTGCTTAATTATATTCTTAATCATTTTAAAAATGAAAGAGAAAAATTTAATCAATACATGAACAACTTAGAAGAGATTGATGTAGCCTTAAATATTGGCGCCAATAAAGCTCAAATAGTTGCCCAGGATGTTTTAAACAGAGTTCGTCAAAAATTAGGGTATAATTAGCTGTTAATAATTTTAGTCTTTCAGTAGAGTTTTAAATCAAAAAAATGTATTTTTGATAGATGCAGCTTTCACTTTATATAAGCGATTTATTATTTGATCACGATTGTGTTACCGTTCCAGGTTTTGGAAGTTTTCTAGGGAATTATAAATCTGCCGAATATGATTTTAAAGAACAAAAATTTTATCCTCCTTCAAAACAAATTTCTTTTAATTCTCAAATTAGAGATAATGATGGCCTATTAGCCAAACATCTGTCAAAAAAACTAGATTTATCTTATGATGATGCTGTTAAAAAAATTCATCATATTGTTTTGTCTTGGTCACAAAAAATTAAATCAGAAACAATTGTTTTAAAAAACTTAGGAGAATTTTACTTAAACCAAGAAGGCAATATTACTTTTGTTCCAAGCAATCGAGTCAACCATTTGAAAGAATCTTTTGGACTCCCTCCAGTTTTTGTAACAGAGTTAAGTGGAAAAAAATCATATACCTCTAAACAGACTATCCCAACATATTTTAAGCCTGAGAAAAGAACAAACAATTTTTTCAAACAAGCTGCTGTTTGGGCATTACTTGTAGTTGGCCTTGGTTCAGCTGTTTATATTAATGAAAAAAATAATATTCTAGAACAACAAATTGCATATGAGCAAGAGGTGAGGGAACAGTCAATTCAAAAAGTTCAAAAAGCCGTTTTTAATTTTGGATCGCTTCCATCCTTGACTGTAAATGTTAAAATGAAAGATAAAAAATATTTTATCATAGCGGGAGCATTTAGAATTTCTAAAAATGCAGAAAATCTTGTTTTAAATTTAAAAAGAAAAGGCTATGATGCTTCTAGACTAGCACTAAATGAAAAAGGATTAAACCCCGTTGCATTCACGAGTTTTTCAAAAAGAAATGAGGCAGTGACTGAGCTTAGGATCATTCAAAAAAAGGAAAATAAGGATGCGTGGATTTTTGAATCTAAATAACAAATAATCTTTTTTACAGAATGGATCCCAAAACTCCAGAAAATTCTAAAACAATTCAAACAGATGTTGTAATGCCAGGAGACACAAATAGTCTGAACAATCTATTTGGTGGAGAATTATTAGCAAGAATGGATAAAGTAGCTAGTATAGCCGCCATTAAACATTCAGAACACATTGTAGTAACAGCATCCGTTAATAACGTTGCATTTGGAGAACCAGTTCCTAATGGAAGTATTTTAACTATAGAAGCGAAAGTTTCAAGAGCATTTAATTCGTCAATGGAAGTTTTTATTGATGTATGGAAACAAAATAAAACTAATCCAAAAAAAACCAAAGTCAATGAAGCTATTTACACTTTTGTAGCTTTAAATAAAAAAGGAAAAACAGTAAAAGTTCCACAAATTATTCCAGAAACAGAAATTGAAAAAAGCAGATATGATGCAGCCTTAAGAAGAAGACAACTAAGTTTAGTCTTAGCAGGGAAGCTTTCGCCAAAAGATGCAACAGAACTAAAAGCTTTATTTGATTAATTTTAAAACTTTGACATATTTAAATAGAAAAATAGCATTTTTTTGTCTATCCAGCCTTCTGTTATTAAACGGCTGTCACAAGAAAGATTCCAGAAACTATAAAACAAATCAAAGCGTTGTAGAAGTCAAAATTTTAGGAACCCTTCAGGATGGAGGAATGCCGCACTTAGGCTGCACAAAGGATTGCTGTAAAGAGTTTTTTGAAAAAGGATATTCCAATAAAAGGGTAGTTAGCTTAGGAGTTTCTGACAATAAAGAAAAAAGAAATTATTTAATAGAGGCATCTCCAGACATTTCTGTTCAGTTAAATGATTTGGTTAATGATAAATTAGAAACGCTTAATGGAATTTTCATTACTCATGCGCATATTGGACATTATTCAGGACTTATCCATTTAGGCAGAGAAGTGGCGCATGCTTCAAAAATTCCTTTATACATAATGCCAAAAATGACGGATTTTATTCTTTCAAATGGCCCTTGGAATCAGCTGGTAGAATTACAAAATGTAGAGTTAAAAAAACTATTTGATGAAAAGGAACAAAAATTAACGGAAAATTTAAAAATTACTCCAATAAAGGTTCCACATAGAGATGAATATTCAGAAACGGTAGGATTTAAAATTGTTGGGCCAGAAAAAGCAGCATTATTTATTCCTGATATTGATAAATGGGACAAATGGGATAAATCAATCAAAGAATTAATTAAACAAGTTGACTATGCTTTTATTGATGGGACTTTTTATGATGCGAATGAAATAAACAATAGAGATATTTCTGAAATTCCACACCCTTTTATAATTGAAAGCTTTCAGCTTTTTAATGACTTAAACGCTTTAGATAAAAAGAAGATTTATTTTATACATTTAAATCATACCAATCCCGCTATTGATAAAGAATCTGATGCCTATAAATCAATAAAGTCTAAAGGATATAATGTAGCGGAGTTAGGATCCGTATTTCCCCTTTAAATTATACAGAACAAGTCATATCTTCCCCACAACATAAAGGAGATTTTATTTTCCCCTCACATGAAGGGCATTTAGAGACCTGAACCTGACTGCCATCGTCAAGCGTTATAGATCCGTTTTCTAAAGGGACATCACATTTTCCGCAAGTTGCGTTTACTGACATTCCACATTTTTCACATGAATAAGTTTCCATAATTATTAATTTAAATTATTCTTCAACACAATATTCCTCTCCAATATTTTTTAATTGATACACTGTTTTGCTAACAGAGACATCTCCATACACTCTTCCTTCTTCATTATTGCTAGCATCACTGAAAATTAATGCAAAAAAATATTCTCCATTCTTTTCAAACTTTCTGTCTATTTTTCCGCAACTATATGCTGAACCACCACATGCATAAATAAAAAAAATAATTGTAAGAAAAATTCTCATAAATTTTTTAAAGCCCTAATATTTCCTTTATATCATCCTGACTTGTTCCTGTTCCAGCAAAATCATCAAAAGACTGTTTAGTAACATTAATGATATGATCATTAATAAATTTAACTCCTTCTTTTGCCCCTTGCTCAGGGGATTTTATACAACATTCCCATTCAAGTACTGCCCAGCCATCAAAATTATATTGACTTAGTTTAGAAAAAATACTTTTAAAATCTATTTGGCCATCCCCAGGAGACCGAAATCTACCGGGTCGATCAATCCAATCTTGATAGCCACCGTATACACCTGATTTGCCGTTTGGATTAAACTCAGCATCTTTTACATGAAACATCCTAATATATTCATGATAAAAATCTATGTATTGTAAATAATCCATTTGTTGTAAAATAAAATGACTTGGGTCGTAAAGAATCTTAACGCTAGAATGATTATTTGTAGCTTTTAAAAATCTTTCAAAAGTAACTCCATCATGCAGGTCTTCACCAGGATGGATTTCATAACAAACTTCAACTCCATTGTCTTTGCAATGATTAAGAATAGGCTTCCATCTTTTGGCAAGCTCCTTAAATCCAGCATCAACTAAACCTGCTGGTCTTTGTGGCCATGGATAAATAGTATGAAATAAAAGTGAACCAGAAAAAGATGCCATGACATTTATGCCAAGATTTTTGCTTGCAGAGGCAGCTGATTTCATTTGTTTTACTGCCCACTCAGTCCTCCCTTTAGTATTTCCATGCAATTCTTTGGGGGCAAAAGCATCAAACATTTTATCGTATGCATAATGAGATGCAACTAACTGGCCTTGTAGGTGTGTTGCAAGCTCAGAAATTTCTAAACCAGCATCATTTACAATTCCGTTAATTTCATCACAATAAGTTTTGCTTTCGCCAGCTTTTACAATATCTATTAATCTTTGATCCCAGGCAGGAATTTGAACAGCCTTATAACCAAGATCTTTTGCCCATTTGCAAATGTTTTTGAGGTTATTAAATGGCTTTTGATCTCCAGCAAATTGTGCTAAAAAAATAGCGGGGCCTTTTATTGTTTTCATAATATTTATTTATTCAGTTCCACCCAAATATTTCCTTTTGAGTTTGATTCAAGCGCTTTTTCAATAAAGTCCATTCCTCTCACTCCATCTTCAATTGGAGGGAACTCAGCTTTATCAAAAGATTCACCATTTATGGCTCTGGCAACTCCTTTATAAATATTAGCCATTGCATCGAAGATTCCTTCAGGATGTCCTGGTGGTAATTTAGTTCCATCAAGAGAAATATTAGAATTGTAAGAGTGACCAGGCTTTAAAACTTGGAGCGGCTTATCATCGCTAAGATGATATAAATAATTAGGATTTTCTTGCTCCCACTTTAAAGCTCCTTTGCTCCCATAAACATTTATTCTGAGATTATTTTCTTCCCCCGTTGCAATTTGACTAGATCTAATTGTTCCTTTTGCATTATTGGAAAACTGAATGAGTAGATTAGCATCAATATCCATAGGATTATCTTCATATAAAGTGTTTAAATCGGCCAAGAGTTTATTTACTTTCATTCCAGTTACAAGCTCAACCATATTAAATGCATGTGTTCCAATATCTCCAAGACAGCAACTAGAACCAGATTTTTCAGGATCTAATCTCCAAGTAGAAGATCTTTTGTCTTTTTCATGAATGACTGGGTTTAACCAGCCTTGTAAATATTGTGCATCGACTTTTTGAATATTTCCAATTACACCATCAGAGATCATTTTGGTCATTTGTCTGACCATTGGATAGCCTGTATAGGTGTGCGTTACCCCAAAAACAGCATTTTTTTCTTCTTTTATTCTCTTTAGATCTAAAGCTTCTTGATAGGATGTTGTTAAAGGTTTTTCGCAAATTACATGAAAGTTATTTTCAAGTAATTGTTTTGCCATAGGATAATGGAGAAAGTTTGGAGTTAAAACCGAAATTGCCTGCATCCTTTCAGAAGGATCTAACTTACACTCTTCAGAAATTAATGTATGATAATCTTTATAAATTCTAGACGAGTTTAATCCAATAGTTTTTGCAAAAGTCATGTTGTCATCAAAGTTTGGATTAAATACTCCACCAACAATTTCATATTTATCAAACATATTAGCAGCAACTCTATGAAGGATTCCGATAAGAGAATCTCCTCCTCCTCCTAATATCCCTAATCTAATTTTTTTACTCATTTTATTTATTTAAAATTATCCTGCTTGAGGGATTCTATTTTCTTCTAATTTTTTTCTAAAAGCAAAAAGAATTCCAAAAAGGAGGATTAGTGCTAAGGGGAAATATGCCATATTTCCTAGGGCTGCTTTTCCTGCAATAAGTTCAGCCGCTTCTTCAGCAACACCTGAACTTAAAGCAATTGCTTTTTCTGCATCAAGCCACGAGCCAATAACTGGTTGCCAAATGGCACTTGAAAGCATTCCAACCCCACCTACAAGAGACATTCCTAAAGCACCTGTTTTAGGCAGATATTCAGAAACAAAACCAATCATTGTAGGCCAGAAATAACAAACTCCAAATGCAAATAAAACAGCACCAAAATAAATCATAGATCCCTCTGCAATACTCATGGAGTAAACAGCTGCTGTTGTTAATACGGCAGACATAAGTAATACTCCTATTGGGTTAAGTTTATGAATAATTGGGCCAGCAAAATACCTACCAAGAGCCATGATACCTGTTACCATTGCCAGTATAAGCATGGGGTTGACACCAGAGTTGCCTAAAATTCTTTCAATCCATTGCTGAGGTCCAAATTCGGAAATAGCAGTCAACGTCATACATGCTGCTATAAATAAAAATAATGGATTAAACAGGGATTGAATATTGACACTAGTATCGGTTTCTATATGTTCACTTTCAGGGAATTCTTCATTAAAAAACAGGTAGCCATATATTGCTGTTGGAATAAGCATCACAGCTATTTGTAGCTCCCAGCCCATTCCAAAGTCAGTCATAAATTTAGATGTTAATGCTCCAATGACAATTCCTCCTGGAAACCATACATGGAATTTGTTTAGCATTGCAGTCCTATTGTCTGTGTACATGTCAGCTATTAGAGGATTACACGCAGCCTCAACAGATCCATTTGCAAAACCAATGAAAAAAGAAGAGACTAAAAGTGCAGTAAACCCTCCAGCATATATTGTCATAACAAGTCCTAAAATGTGAGAAACAAAAGCTATAATCATTAATTTTCTTGCTCCAAGAACATTATACAAAAGACCCCCAAACACTGTTGCTACAGGGAATCCAAAAAATGCAAGACTGTTTACATATCCTAATTGAGTATCATTCAAATTAAACTGTACCCCCAGGTCAGTTAAGATACCTGCCCTAATTGCAAATGTCATCGCAGTTACTATTAAAGAGATACAGGATGCAGTAAATAATTTATTTTTTGAAATTGAATTATCCATAATATGATTTTTTTGAAAAATTTCTTGTACTCAATATAAGGGACTTTCTTTTTATTTAAAAATAAGAGATGGGGTTTTTTTAAGATAATCTTGATAACTCTCTAAATGTCCCCATTTTTTTCTCCCACTAGCCTCTAGTAATCGAACCCCGCTAACATATACTAATAAAATGTAAGTAAAAACAGGAGAGATTAGTGTAATAAATTGCCATCCACTTAAAGAGGATATTGACATTATCGTTACTCCTAGCCAAAGAGTTATTTCTCCTAGATAATTAGGGTGTCTTGATAATGACCATAGCCCCGTTGTTATAAATTTATTTTTATTTTCTGGATTTGAACGGAACTTAGATTTTTGATTGTCAGCAATAACTTCGATTAAAAATCCAATTAAAAAGAATGCTAGTCCAACATATAGAAGGCTATTTATTTGCACACCCTTTGAAGTTGAAATAGCGGTAAGAGCACATGCTGAGCAAATGGAAACCCACATTCCTTGTAGGGTCCAGGTCATAAAAAATCTTGTAGGCGAAGGCTTGATGCTACGGAATCTTCTATCTTCTCCGGCTTTATGAATTCTAAAAAACAAAAAACCTCCTAATCTTATGGCCCATATTATAATTGCGCTGGCAAGAACAATATTACCAAAATTAATTCCGTTTTCTTGATAAAAACTATAGGACACATAGCAGATTGCAAAGATGTATGTAAAGCTGCCAGACAAGTCATAGAATTTTTCAGTTTGAAAAATATAAGCTGGGATAAATAAGATCCATTGAATTATAAAAGCATACAGAATAACTTGTTTTACCAAATCAATTCCAGTTGAGTAAGCTATTGAATAGGCTAAAACAAAAGCAACTAATGCAAGCGTTAAATGAATCAAATTATTTTTATTCATATGTTTTTAAATATAAAAAATCTTTGTCATTCATAAGGATTGTTTTAAATTTAAATTCTTCAAAAAATGAAAAAACTAACCTCCTTATTTGTATTATTATTTGCATTACAGATTCATTCGCAGTCTTTAAGAGTAAAAGTATTGGATTCAGTTTCATTATCCCCGATCCCATATGCAACAGTATATTTTTCAAATAATAAAGGAATAATATCTGATGAAAATGGAATATTTGAATTGATCTTAAGAGAGCTTAAAAACCAGGACTCTTTATTTGTTTCTTCAATGGGATATAAAAAAGCTTCTTTTTCTTTAAATCAATTTAATGACACTATAGTTTTTTTACCCCCAAAGCCCATCGTTTTAAATGATGTGATTTTAACTAATCGAAATTTAACCTCAAAAGAAATTATTAAAAAAGTTCTTGAAAATTTTGATAAAAATTATGAAAAAGGATTAACCAAAAACAAAATTTTTCTAAGCAGAAAGGCAAAGGGAACAATTGAAAAATTTAATATTAATAAATTTAAATCTTCCATTCAAGAAATAGACAGATCTCTTTTAGATAGTATTTCAGAAAACCTTTCAAAAGAGGATAATTATGGATTAGAGACATTATGTTATTATTTTGGAAATGATCAGGACGAAAACCAAAAAATCAATTTAGTTAAGGCTAGAGAAACTTATAATAAAGGAGATGAACTACTACAATCTTTAAACAAACGTTTAGAAGAATCTCTTAAAAAGAATTTGAAATCCGATTCCTATTTTAAAATTAAATCTGGAATATTTGGCGGAGATTTGGACATCGACGGATTAGAAGAAGTGGACAGCACAGATTTAGAATCCATAAAAAAATTCCAAGACAAAGAGATAAAAAGAAATGAGAATTTTGCAAAATATCAAAGGAATTTATTGAAATCGTTTTATGCGGACACTTTCTTTAATGAAGACTCCTCTTTGAATTTTATATTAAAGCCAAATAAATATAATTTTTCAAATCCCAAATTAAATTATTTAGGGGATAAACTGGTTTATATAATAGATTGCACTCCCAAAGGGAGATCTAAATTTGAAGGGACTCTATATATTGATGCTGAAGATTTTGCTGTAATTAGATTAGATTTTCAAAATGTAAGACCATTATTTAAACTGAAAATCTTAGGAGTTTCAGTTAATAGATACTTAAGCAAAGGGAAGGTTTTACTATCAAAATTTAATAATGAAAAATATACTTTATCATATTTTAAAGTCAATTTTGCTCAAAAATTTGGAATAGATAGACCTATACGATTAATTGAGAAAAACAAAAATGTTAAGGGAAGAAGGAAGCAAAACGAAATTTCATTTAGGCTAGATCTTGCTGTGCAAAATGAAAGGGTAACAGAGATTCAAGTTTTTGAGTCTAGCCCATTAGAGTTGAAAGATTTTGAAAATATAAAAGAAGACAATAAGGTATTACCAGAGTATCTAGAAAAATTTACTACAAATTTTTGGGAAGAATTTTAAACGATCTACTATTTATTCGAAATAGAATTGCTTAATAATTTTTTATATGATTTAATATTTCTTTAGAGACTAATTCAAAGGATTCTTGAATTAACCAATGGGATAAATTTGTCTTTTTTAAGGTATATGGACCCTTTATATACTTTTCAGTTTCGTCAACAGCCTTTTCGCCAACAGCTAAATCTTTCTTTCCATAAATCATTAAAGTTGGGACATGAATATCTCCAATTTTTGTTGGATCGCTTAGTTTTGTCGCGCGATACCAATTTAATACAGCTTTTAAAGCATTTTTTTGACTAAAAACGCTTAAATAACTTTCAATTTCCTCTTTATCGCTACTAGTCCACATTCTTTTTAAATTAGCGTAGTTTGATATCTTAAAAAATATTTCAGGCAAAAATCTAATCCTAAAAAATTTTACATATGCACTTTTTTTCTTTTGTATTTTATCATTTAAAATAGCATCAGCAAAGGCGTCTAAATGTGGGACAGCAAGGGCAGACAAGCTCAGAATTCTATTTTTATTAAATGCAGATATATACCAGCCAATTCCCGATCCCCAATCATGCCCGACAAGATGAAATTTTTTTGCCCCAAATGAATCAGCGATGTTTATTATGTCTTGAGCAAGTTTATGGGCGGCATAATCCTTTACTTTTAATGGCCGAGCACCTTTGCTATACCCCCTTTGATCAGGAGCAATCACCCTATAGTTTTTAGAACTAAGAAAAGGGAGCAGTTTAGACCACATTTTTGATGTTTCAGGAAATCCGTGCAGTAGAATAACAGTTGCTCCCGTATTTTCTAGACCCGCAACTCTACATGTAAATAT
>Ga0208410_1000441_pt1 | contig 24129 bp, 16 predicted proteins | sample ETN02SmetaG_3_FD_185787 | JGI IMG/M metagenome (GOLD analysis project Ga0208410, IMG submission 185787) | Marine microbial and viral communities from oxygen minimum zone, Eastern Pacific Ocean - ETNP2014F10-02SV257 (SPAdes) (version 2) | ecosystem: Environmental > Aquatic > Marine > Oceanic ... | reverse complement strand
CGTGCGCGCACTGCCGAAGTTACAACACGAGCGTCTTGACGTACTGATTAGATGGACGCAATAGCTCGCGATAGCTTAGAAATACGTATCACATACAGATTACAACCCTCTCGCAGCGTTTACGACGTTTTGAGATTTTGAATCATGGCGGAGGCTTCCTCCGCTGCGTTTTGGCGCGAGTCTTCGATTTCGACGAGATCGCTGTCCACTTCTCCCGCCTTTTGACGCCAGTGCGCGATTTGTTGCTTGAGCTCGAGCACTTCTTTACTCTCGACGATTTTACCCATGTTGTTCTTGATCGTGCGTACGCGCGTCGCGTACGTCAGCGAGTTTTGCGTCTCTTCGATGTTGCCATCCGTCGGCGAAACGTTGACAAACATGAGCGTCTTTGCGTTACCCCCGAGTGAGTCGCTCATGAGCATCGTGAGTTTGTGGTTCCTGTATGGGATGTGTTGTTGCTCGGACGCGAGCGCTGAGATGACGTCACCCAACGCCGACAGCGATTTATTGATCGCTTGCGCCTCCTTGAGCGTGTCGCCCTGCGCTCCCGATTTTTTCACGCGTTCACTCCCCGCCAAATCAACAAAGGAAAGTTTACCCTTCGTCACCGCCCCCGTCTGAAGATCAGTGCTCTCCATGACGATGGAGAATATCAAGTGCGACCGGCTCGATTCCACGTTCATCTTCGTGCCTGCAGTCTTGCGAACCTTCAATCCGGCTTGCACGACGTTGTTGATTTCCTCCGTCGACGTCACCGACACGACTGTGGCGTTCGGTACGGTCACCCAACCCTTTTTATCTTTTTTTATCTCCAATTTCGGCGTCTCGATCGCCCCTTGCGGTAAGAGCAAATCGATCAAGTCATCGCGGTAAAGCTCGAGCATGTAACACTCCATCTTGACGGAGCATTTGTTAGAGTCGCGATGTACGCATCGCATCACCTCTGAAATCGCCCGCGGCGTGAGACCGGGATTTGCATCATCGCCGTAGATTGTGTACGTTTTCCCACTCCCAGTCTGGCCGTACGCAAAGATGCACACGTTATAGCCATCGAGTGCGCTCTGCACGAGATACTTGGTATCTTCGAAAACGTGCGCCTGGGACGAGTTGGCGGGGAAGACTTCGTCGAATTCGTATGCACGGTCCTTCTTTTCGCCTCGCCAGGGATGAGAGCACGTGAATTCATCCGGCGTCGAGAGAACCACTTGCTGATTTTGTTCCTCTTCGATGCCGGTGAGCGGACGCGTTCTCGCGTACACACGAATCTTACCCTTCAAGTCCTCCAACATGTTAAAGTAACGTCGACGCAACGTAACTTCTGAAGTGTACTTGTCTTCCAACTCTCGAATCTTGAGCGTTTGCGCTTCCAAGAGCTCGCGCGCGCCGAGTTGCTCGTCCTCGTAGTTTTGTTTCATCGCGCGAAGTTCGTTGAGCTCCTCCGCCATCTCCCCCGTTATCTGAGCCTTCTCTTCCTCCATTTGCTGCGCGAGCAAACCGAGTTCAGCCTGAAGCTCGCCCACTTTCGACTCGGCGGCGTGACACTTGGTTCGTAATTCGACGATTTGACCTTCGTGGTGTTCCGAGGCTTTTGACAATTCAACCGTGCGCGCCTCCTCGGAACGTTTCAGTTTTTGCTGCAGCACTGCAAGCTGTTGCTGCAACTCGTCGGCCCGCGCTTCGTTCTCGCGAGCCCGATCGCTCTCCAGCTTCAACTCTTCTTGAAGTTCCTTCATTTGAATCACGGTTAAATCGTCGAGCTTATCGACTGATGTCGTGGACTGAGACCTTTCTGCGTTGGATTCTTTCGACTCCTTGAGCTGTCGTTCGAGAGTTTGCATCGTCTCTACGATGCCCGCCTTGCTCGCTCTTTCGCCTTCGAGCCTATCCGTCACTTCATGGAACGCTTCGGTGGCTTCGTCCAGCTGAGATCGGAGCTCTTTGCGTTCCTTTCGCAGCTCCTCCAACTTATCCTTGAGGCTCTTGATCTCTTGTTGCGCGCCCATGGCATCGATTCCGCCCTTTTGCGCCTGGTTGGCGAAGGCTTCGTTCGATGCATTCGCGAGCTCGGTTTGAGACGACGAATTCACGGGTTGCTTACTCGGCGTCGCCGCCTCCGCCATCATCGCCGCCTTTTTATCCGCCATCTTTTTCATCATCACGTCGTTGATGTGAGTCTGAAGCGACATGCAAATGTTCTCACCGTCGATCGTTTCGAATTGAAACACGTGAAGCGCACCAGAGACGCGCATTTTGAAAAAGACGGCGTGCGGCGCCGACCCGAATTGCATGATGTCTCGCAAATCTGCAGAGTACAAGTACTCCATCGGAACCTCGCGGAAGAAGTGGACGCCGCGTTTGTTTACGCCGATCATCAACTTGCCCGGGAGCAAGCCGATCGGATCGTCCACGCGTTTCGCCTTGTAGAAAGCGGAATTGCCGTACGGAAGAGAGCGAATCATGCGCAATAGGGCTTGACGAGCTTCGTCTCCGCTCAAACCACGCATCGCGGCGTGTTGTCGACTAATGTGCTCGGCCCACTCTTTTGGATCTCTCGTGTTGCACATCACGCGAGGCAGATACTTGTTCAAAACCAGCGCGAGCGCCGCCGGATCTTCACCCACACTCGGCCCTTCCTCTGCTTGAACCTCGAGCGCCGCGAGCAAAGCCGCGTCGTCTCGCGACAGCGGATAGTTGCCCATCATGAAATCGTGTTTCGCCTGCACGTACGAGAGCAATGAAAACGTGGGTTCATCGATCGACTCATCGCTCTCTCTGAACATTCGCTTTTTGAAAACCAAACCGGTTTGCATGGTCGTCGCTTTGCTCGGTGTCGCGTCCGACTTCATCTTACGGATGTCTGCGAGCGCGTCGACGAGGAAACTCGCGTCACCGGCGTCTTGGTGTTCCTCCGAAAGCAATGCCTCCTTCACCAGCGGCGCGATTTTACCAAAGAATTTGCGCACGGTAAAGATGGAAAAGGTACTGTGATTTGTCAAGTTGATGGCTTGCGCCAGTTCTTCCACTGCTTCCTTGATAGTCGTTGTGAGATCGTACGCCAAATCCTCAAACGTGCCGTCTAAGAAAGACACAACCACGCGAAGTTCTTCCCCGCGAGCAAACGCGATGATTTCCTCGGCGGTCGGTTCGTACCGCCGCATCGCCCTCTTACTCGTGCGCTTCATCGTGTGAAGAGACGCCCGCGCCAAAGATTGAATCTCAGCCGATCCACGCGTCGCCACCTCGTTCAAGTACTCAGACACGAAACCCATGAAATCACGCGACGGTGAAAACAGCGCGCAGAACATTCGCACGAGTTCCCACGCCTTTCTCTGCGCTCGATCCGACGCCGCCAAACGCGTCGCTCGAATTATTTGCACAAACATCTCATCCGCCAAATCCTCGCGCTTGATCACCTCCTTTGAAATCTTTTGCACCCCCGCCGCGAACGTCTCCGCGGTTAAATCTTCATCCTCGTTCGCCAGCGTCATCAACAGCGCGTTCAGTTTCACCGCTTTGCTCGTTTGATCCGACGTCAACCGCAACAGCGACGTCGTCAACGCGCCCGGAGCGGACAACGCGTCCATCATCCTCGTCTTCGATCCCACCCCACCGTCTCCGGGACTCCCCAGCGTCACCGGTGATTCCGGCACTCGCGGCGACGCGCCCGGCGATCGCTTCACGCTCGACGCGACGCGCGAAAAGAATCCGCTCTTTCCTTTTTCCGAGTCCGACTGAAACCGTTCGCTCAGCGCGCTCGCCGCCGCGATCGCGTCGTCCCCGGGCGCGCGCGCGGGCGTGGATATCACCGTCTCCACCTCCATCTCCATCCCCGGCTCCATCTCTCTCGTCGGCGTCTCTCGCGCGAGACACGACGACGACGACGCGTCGCCGCTATTTTTGGGCCCGCGCGCCGATCGCCGTCTTCACGACGCGCGCGCGACGACCGAGGCGAGGTAACGAGCGAATCTCGAGTCGTGAACGCGTGCGTCGTTCGCGACGACGCCCGCGAGCCGACGAGGAAGCGCGGTCGACGTGTGAGGAAGCGCCCGATGGATGGATTTCGAGAATTGCATTGAGAATTCGCCGGGGACGACGCGCCGCGAGAGGGCGACGACGGCGAGAGGGCGACGGGTCGAGGCGTGGGACGAGACGATCGCGAACGATCGGAAGAAAGAACTGGGGTGGTGACGCTACGGGTTCTCCCTTCTCTCGGCCGCCCAGGCGTGGTACCAGCGCAACGCGTGATCGCGAGGCGGACCGGCGAGGACGCCGTCGCAGAATAACGCGTGCGCGTCGGCGGCGTAGACGCCGACGCCGTGACACGCGGATACGTTCCTGATTCGACCGCCGTGCGCGGCTCGTTGGGTCTGAACGTCGCGAGAGAGTTTGACGAAGGCGTTGGCGCGCTTGCGATGGAGTCCGAGAGGGGCGATGATGCGCTCGATGGATTCGAGACCTTCGTGCGATTCGCCGAGGCGGACGGCGTCCGCCGCCGTCGGCGCGAGAAGGAAGAGACGCCAGAGCACGCGGTCGACCTGGAGGCGCGTCGTGCAGTTGAGCATCATGCACGAGACGAGGAGTTTCCACTCGTCTTGCCATAAAATCTCCTCGAGGAGGCCGAACGGGGACAACGGCGGCGCCCACCAGTGTCGAACGGGTTCGGGACCGCTTCCCGGCGACGACGGCGGCGACGCAGGCGCTCGCGCGGGTGTCTCGTCGTTCGGCGCGCTCTCTGCGGTGACGACGATACCTCGTGGGTCATCGTCGTCGCGCGGCGTCTCGTCATCGTTCGCGAGGGGATCGGGCGCGAGACGAAGAGGCGTGCGCGTCTCGTCGACGCCGCCGGCGATGCGACTGAAACTTCGTCGCACGGGCGTCGTTCCAGACTTGCCGTCGGTGTCTTCGTCCCACAGCGCCGCGCGTAAGAGCTCGGTCTGGTCATTCAATCCATCTTCGCTCACGCGCGCCTCGCGCACGCCGTTTCCACCGTGACTCGCTCGAGGCCACGACAGTTTATCGCACGCGACGTTCACCGCGTTCAACACATCCATCCCGTCCTTGTACCGCGCGCCGTTCGGCGCTATGAATTCTACCATCCATGGTAAGTGTTTGAGCGAACACGCCCCCGACGCCGTCCCTCGCGCGTCCGCTCGAGACCGATTGACGGAGGGAATATCCTCCGCCGGACGCACGGCGAGCTCGGCGCGCCACCCGTCGAGCGCGCGCGCGTGGCCGTCCGCCTCCGCCGCGCGACATCTCAACACGTACATCTGACGCGCCGGTTCGTACTCGCGATAATAACACAAGTGCGCGCACAGGTGATGCGGCGACCCGGTGCTCGCCATCACCGGACACTTGCCGCGTAATTCCACTAAATTCTCGGGCGGACGATCGAAGCGCGTAATCTTCGCGTCCATCGCCGCCTGGGTCTCCTCCGCCATCATTCGCACCCGCTCCCGATCCATCGCGTACCCGTCGGGATCGATCACCCTGTACAACTCTCTCGCCTCTCGTCGAATCGCGGTGAGATTATCTCTCGCCACCTTGACCTCGGGCGCGCGAGTGTTCACGCGACAGCTCGCGTTGACGTGCAATCGATGCGTCTCTCTCAACATATTCTGTAACACATCCCCGGCGCGCCCCAGCGTCTCCACGCGCGCCGCCTCCGCCGCCTCTTCATCCTTGCTCTTTTTACTCTCCATTTTCACCGCCGGATCATCGAACGCGTCGCGATCATCGCGCTCGGCGTCCGCGTTCGTCGGCGTTCGCGTCTCCGTCACCAACAATCGCCTCAGTCTCCGAAAGTGTTCGAGCACGCCGTGCGCGGCGTCCTCGTGCGCGGCGTGCGCGTTTTTGATCTTCGCCACGGTGAGAAAGTTTTCCAACGCATCCGATCCGTGATGGACGCACGCGTCGAGCGTGTCGTGCGCGGCGACGGAGGTTGCGTCGCGCCAACTTTTTGAGCGCTCCGAAACATCGACGTCGTCCGCGCGCTCGCGCGGAGATCTGGCGCCGCCGAAGTATTTAGAGCGGACGACGATGACGTCGTCGTCGCGGTCCGACGCGTCGCGGTCGCGTTTCATGACGTCGAGCGATGATGGTCGGGACGCATGGCTGAGGCGCGGTGTGACGCCGCGAAGTCTCGCGAAACCGTACACATTACAAATACAGGCGTTAAAATCCTTGGAAACACGCGTCGTAGGATGGAATTGGGTCGTCCTCGGCGATGGTCTCGTCGTCGACGCGTTGCCAGACGTTTCGCACGGGCACGGGCGCCGCTCTCGTCGCGGACGCCGCGCGAGACGGGAACCGTTCGGGTCCCGAAGACGAGGCAAACTCGAATCCCGCGCGCCACTTTACGGGCGCGTCGGCGGGTGGGAACGGACGCGCGCTTCCCGCCGGTCGCCACGTCGAGTGTACCTCCATGTGGGCCCAAAACGCGATCATGAGCGTGACGCGATGTCGAGCGGCGAGCGCGTCGTCGTCCGAGACGACGTCGACGGCGCGTCCGGGAACGACGCCGTGTAAATAATCGCCGTGAAACACGCCCACGCGACCTGTTTTGGGATACAACAGCCACCCGCACGACGCAAGTTTCGGGGACTTTTCATCCCTTTGATTCGTCACCAGCGTCGGGCCTCCGCATTCGCCGTCGACGTAGACGATGGCAGAACAGATGGGATGCTTGACGCCGCCGACGCCCTCGTCGTGGGAATCGAAGTGTAACTGGTGCCCGTCGCTGTGTGGACGCGCGTGCGCCCACCATTCGGCGAAACGAGCGGTTTTGACGCGCGGAAACGCTCGCGAGGCGATCTCGCGAACGCGTTCGACGACGACGTCCATGACGTTCTCCGGCGCCTCGTCGCCCAAACGGTGCACGTACGAGAAGAAACCCGTCGTCGGTCTGAAGTAATCGTGCGCGCGCCAAAACGAGCGATCCTCAAACGAGCGATCCTCGCGCGTCGGATATCGTGCGAACGCGCCGCGAAGGAATCTCAGCGTCTCTGCGTCGAGTGCGTCGTCGAACGCTCGCACGACGTCGTCCGCATCCTTCGACGCCTCCGCGCACGCCTCCACCGGCGACGACGCGTACCGCAGGACGTCGCGCCCGAGTCTATGCGTAAATCCCATGAATTGCAATAAATTTCGCGCGTCCTCGTCCTCGCCGCGTTGACACAACAACAGCGCCAGTTGTCCTCCAACCGCTCGAAGCCGCTTATCGCGCCCGATCTCCTCCAACGCCGCGTTCGGTCGAGCCTTCGTGCACTCGCCCATGGCCACTTCCAATCCATCCCTCAACGCGTTCTCGAACGCGTCGTCGTCGTCGAGACGCTCCAAACGCGTCGCTCGAGACATGAGGCTCCATTTCACGAACGCCGCGCTCGAGACCGATTCGCCGTCCCGCGCGCGCGTCACGCACGCTTCGTACGCCTGTCTCGCCGTCACCCCATCACCCCTCGCGCGCGCCTCGTCCCCTCTTCGCTCATCGATCGACGAATCGCCCGCGTCCGTCCTCGCGTCCGTCCTTGCGCATTTCTTCGCGCCGTCGCCGTCGCCGTCATTGTCACGTCTCCCCATGCGTCCCCGCGGCTCCCGGTCTGAACCGTTCGAGCTCCGCGCGCGCCTCCTCGAACGCCCGATCGCACGTCGCCGTCGCCGTCACCAACCTCGCGCGAAGCTCCGTCTCCAATCGTCCCGCGAAGGCGCGCGCGAGAGGATTCACTCGAACGCCGAGCGACACGTCGCGCGAATCCTCTCCCGTCGTCGTCCCCGCGCGCGCCGTCGTCGTCGCCGTCGCGCGCGCGAACGTCGGACTCTCGTCTCGCGACATGCACCGCGCGCGCGCCGAGTCGCGGACCGACGCGCGAGACGTGAGGTGACGCGACGCCGCGAATTCCAACGCCAACGTCGCGACCGAAATGGGCGCGAACGGTGCCCCGCGTCAGTTCGCGGCGGTCGGCCGAAGACGCCCACGAACGCGCGCGCGCGGCGAAAGAACGCGCCCGCGCCGATCGATCGAGCGCGATGATCATCCCCGTGCGATGCTTCACGTGCGGTAAGGTGATCGGGAACAAGTGGGACACCTACCTCGATCTCTTGCAGGCGGACTACAGCGAACGCGACGCGCTGGACGCGCTGGGACTGTCGAGGTACTGCTGTCGACGGATGGTGATGTGTCACGTCGATCTCATCGAGAAATTGTTGCGGTATAACACGCTCGAGCGCATGGACGGGGCGTGAGAGGGAGAACGGGACGGGACGCGTTAGGGTAGCCGTCGACGCCGGCGGGAGAACGCGACGGGAACGGAACGAGAGGGGATTCGTTCGTTCGATGGTCGGAGTTCGGCGCGACGAAATGATTGTAGTTTGATGAAATAAAATGATATGATACCATGGTACACGCGCGCGTGTGTGTGTGTGAGTGTGCGGTGGGCGAGGCGAAGAGACGCGCGCGAAGAGTTTACCCGAACGCCTTTTGGGACGCCTTGTACGCGGCTTTACCGGTGCGCGAGACGCCCCGCGCGTCGACGAAGGTTTTGACGCCTCGCTCATCCGTGTACCATCGAGGCGTGACGGTGCGCGCGGATGCGGATTTGGCGGCGCGGTCGGAGACGAGTTCACCCGCGGATGCGGGACGCGCGCGCGCGGACGCGGCGCGCGGACCGCCGAACTGCGCGAGGTAATCCACGTGCACGAGCTCGCCCTCGTGGAAACTCTGCGGCGCGAGTTCAGTCACTGGAACAAAGTGCGGAAGTCTCGAACGCCACGGGTGCGTCTCCGCGATGTTTCGCGCGGGGAGTAATCCCATGCGACTGAGACCGCCGCCGGCGCGCGCGCCGGAACTCGCCCTCGGCGCGTCTTCGCGCGGCTCCTCCACGTCATCGTCCCAATCATCCACGTCATCCTCGTCGTACTCGTCGAATTCCATCGACGCGTCGACGCGCGACGCGCGCGCTCGCCCCGCGACGCTCGTCTTTCCCGCGCCGCCGTCTCTCCTCGTCGGTTCGGCGTTCACGTCTCTCGCGCGCAACGCCTCGCGTTTCTCCGCCTCCGCGCTCTCCCTCAGCTCCATCTCCACGAACACACGAGGTCTCGCGAACATTTCCTCCTCCTCGGATTCCGTCTCCGTCCCCGACGCGTTCGGGCGATCCAACGCCAACGTCGCGAACCGTCGCTCTCGAACAACCGCCGCGTCCTCCTCCTCCTCCTCTCGCGTCGTCGCCTCCTCCGTCACCGCGCGCGCGCGCATCATCGACGCACCCCACGCGGTCATCACCGCGTCCTCGTCGCCCCATCCATCGCTCGACGCGTCGTCCTCGTCGTCCTCGTCGTCCTCGTCCTCGTCCAGATTCGAACCGTCCTCGTCCTCGTCCTCGTCCTCGTCCCACCCATCGCTCGAGCGCGCGTCAGCGCCCGCGCGCGCGCCGACGACGCGCGCGACGTCACATTTGTCCTCCCCGGCGCCCCACCCGTCGTCGTCGTCGTCGACGCCGGCGACGTCGTCGTCGTCCGTCCACCCGTCGCTCGCGTCCATCACTGGCGTCAATCACGCTCGCGCGTCGCGACGGTGCGCTCGCGCGCGCGCGTCGCACGAGCGCGCGCGAGGGGCGAGAGGAACGCGCGCGCGCGCCGTCGACCGACGGACGGCGCGCGCGTCCGCCTCGAACGCGCGCGAGTCGGTGGAACGCATCGACGAACGCCCGAACGCGGACCGACGACATGCCGACGCACGACGCCCGCGCGCGGGGACGTCGAGGGCTCGGATCGGCGTCCACGGGCGGCAGTGGTGACGGTGGTGGGAGCGCGTCCGTCGGTGGACGCGACGGACGCGGGTCGGGGTCGTTTCACGGGCATAATCATCATCATCAGCACAAGGGTGGCAAAGTGTCCGTGCCGAAACCGGTGAACCTTCCGAGCGTGCTCAAGGAGACCGGGACGAGCGTGAGCGCGCGCGGGGCGTTTAATTCGACGCGCACGTGGGGAGGCGCGGGCGCGGGCGCGGGTGGAGACGGTGGACGGACCTCCGGGACGGCGGCGGGCGAGGACGCGAGCGCGCGGAGCGAGGTGGCGCTGGCGGGCGCGACGTGGGGCAGGGTGGACGGGTCGAGCGCGGTCGGGGCGAAGGGTGACGGAGGCGGCGCGATTCGCGTGCTCTCGAGGGCGAAGGAGGGCGAGGACGGGGGAACCGCGCGAGGGGAGTCGAGGCGAAGGAGCGGCGACGGAGGAGGGCCCGAGACGCGTTCGGTGGAGTACCCTTCTTTGGGGGACGATAGGCGCGCGAACGGGTTCGGGATCGCGAGCGATGTGGTTGCACAGGTGCGCAGGTACATGGACGACGATGGACGCGCGGTGCGACGAGCGAGACGCGAGGACGAGGACGAGCGAAGCGTCGGGAGAACGCCGTCGGTAGAGACGGAGAGGCGCGGAGCCTCTCGCGGAGGCGGAGGTGGGCGATCGGGGCGTCCTGACGTGCCCGCACGTCGCGTGCTCACGCGAATGCGATCCGTCGAGCGAGGACGAGAGGAATCCAACGCGGACGCGAGAGCGCCGAGAAGCGGTTTGGAGAAGAACGCCGACGACGCGTCTGTCGCCGACGACACATTTAACGGATCCAGAATAGAGAGTGAGCGCGTCGTGGACACGCCCGGGAGTGATTTATTACAATCGCGAGGCTCGGCCGCGCCGCTCGTAGTTTTGCGACGGACCAAGCGAGCGGTGACGAAGACCGCGCCGAAGCCGGAGCCGGAGCCGGAGCCGGAGCCGACGGCGGCGGCGGCGGATGGCCGCAGAGAAGAAAAGACGAAGAAAAAGCGCGGAGGCCGCCGAGTGCGCGAACGCGAGGAGCGGCGCGTATTACGCGCGTCCAAACGGGACGATGGTCCGGCAAATGGCGATCAGAAGAATAGAATGATGAGCGTTCCGACGCCGAGCGATACGAGCTACACCGAGTGGATCGGAGCTCAGTGCGAAGGGGTGATGCCGGCGTACGGCATGGCGTTTTCCGACGGGAGTGGCTTATTCACCGCGTACAATCCTGGATATCCCATGTCCGCGGCGTACGCGTACGGACACGCGGGCGTGCAACCGCAGCCGATGTGGACTGCGATGTCCACTGGACATCAAGCGCCCGTGACGGTCCCCGCCGACGCGCCTTTCGACATCAGCGCCACGGGCACGTACGGACGCGGCAGTGGGTCGACGAAGACCGTGAGTGCGGACGTCGACCGCATCGCGACGAGGTTGGGAGATCTCCCTTCGAGTCTGGGAGAAGAGTTCGGCTCGACGGATGATTTACCAAGCTTCGCCTCGGAGGCCGCCGCCGCGCCGCGCGTGGCCGCGGGCGCATCTGCGCAAAAACCGCGACGCAGAACTCGCAAGCACGCCACTTAAGTGCAAACACCATAGCTGAGACATCTCACGGTCACGTTTGGGCGGAAACGGACGAGATGTTCGATCATTCTTTCTCGCACGACATGTAGATACACAAAGCGCTCGTTTGAGCTCGGTAATTTAATCACAACACACATTCATCCGCGGATCTTCGCGCGTTCTGAGACCTCTATCCTCGACGCGACTCGTCTGAACCACGCACGTCGCCATTCACGCGCCCGCTCGCTCGCTCGCACCGCTCTCGTCCCACCCCTCTCTCGCCGCACCCGCCGCCTCTCTCGCCGCACCCGCCGCCGCCTCGAACCGCTCCACCAAAATCTCATCCCTCACCCTCCACGCGTCCGCTCGAACCTTCGGTCGCTCCACCGAATCCTTCCACGCGCACGCGGGAAAGCATTTCGGCACCGCCACCATCCCGAACGCCCCGACGCGCGCGCCCCCCGTCGGCGTCGGCGGCGCGCGCGCCTCGAAATACGCAAACGGCGAGCCCGTCGCCGTCACGACGCGCGTCTCCGCGCCGACGACCGCCGCGACCGCCGCGATAATTTTTATCGCGCGCATCCGCGCGCGCACCGCGCGTTCGTCGGCGCGAAGACGCCGCCACCGGAGGTTTCAATACGACGCCCACCGGAGGTTTCAATACGACGCTAATCCAATTCGCGCGCGTCAGTCCACGACGCCGTCGAACGGCGCGTCGAGTTCGCGCGGTGCGTCGATCGATCGCGACGGGTGTTTTCTCTCTCGTCTCTCCCTCGACTCTCTCTCGTCCGCGGCGTCCGCGTCTCGCGCGCGCGCGGAAGAGTCTCGACGAACGAATCGTCCCTTCGGTCACGACTCGCGCACGCGCGCGCGGATCGGACGCGCGGGAGCGGGAGGGGTCCGGGCGACCGCGCGGAGGTTTTTGTGACGCGCGGCGTTCGGCGCGGGACGAGACGCGGCGCGCGCGAGGGGTGGGGGGCGTGAGATCGGGAGAGTCCGAGGGGACGCGCCGAAACCGAAACCGAACGCGCGACTGACTCTCGTCGGTTTGTTTTTCGCGACGCAGACTCGGACGCCCGTGCGCATGAACGGGCCGGGTGGACTTCCGGGGAGCTCCGGAATGGGTGGTGGGGGTGGATATCCTCCGGGACCGCCGTACCCACCCCAGGCGGGGATGCCGGGCGTGCCCATGGCGTTCGCGCCGCCGGTGGTGGGGGCGCCAGCGCTGACTCCGGAGCAGTTTCAAGAGTTGTACGGCGCGCAGTTGAGACAGCATCAGGCACAGATCGCGCACGCGTTGGGTATGAGCACGGTGGCGCAGGCGGTGAACCCGTCGTACGCGATTCAAAACGCTCGGTTGAGAAAGTTTTGGCGGGAGCAGATGGAGGAGATACAGGCGACGAGCGACTTTAAGACGCATTTACTTCCGTTGGCGCGCATCAAGAAGATCATGAAGAGCGATGAGGACGTGCGCATGATCTCCAGCGAAGCGCCGGTGTTGTTCGCGAAGGCGTGCGAGATGTTTATTTTAGAGCTCACCACCCGGGCGTGGGTGCACGCGCAGGAGAGTAAACGCAGAACGCTCCTGAGGAGCGACATCGCCGCCGCCATCACCAAGACGGACATTTTCGACTTTCTCGTCGACATCGTCCCCAGGGAAGACTTCAAGCAGAACCCATCCGGGGATCCCGCCGGTCCGAGCGACGCACCGCCGCCTCCACCCTCGTCCGGCGCGACGCCCGCGGGCGCGTCCGCGCCTCCGCCGCCTCTCGCGCCGCCCGCCGACGCCGACGCCGACGCCGACGCGTCCGACGCGCCTCGTCCGTCCACGACGACGGACGACCCGGGTCCATCCGGCGCTTAGTCACCCACCCTCCACCGATCGCGCCGCACCCGCGCCGCCCGCCCTGTAAATGTACACTGTGTTGTTTTGTCGTCGCGTCCCCGCGCCCACCCCACCACGCACCCACACACTCGCCGTTCACGACTCACCAATCGCCATGACGCACCGATCACCGATCACGACTCATACACGAGTCCCCCCGGCGCGCATGGGGTGGATGGGCGCGCGGGTCGGCGCGCGCGCGCGACGCGACGACACACGTCGACGCGAGGCGAACGCGAACGGCGAACGTTCGATCGGATCGGATCGGTTCGCGAGCGAGCGAGCGTCGGATCGAACGGTGGACGAACGAACGAACGAACGAACGAACGAACGACGTCGACGTCTCGTCTCGGGATTTTTAGATAGATTTGATCGATTCGATCGATTTGACCTCGACGAGCGAGCGAGATGGTGGTCGCGCGCGCGATGGCGATGGTGTCATCGACGGTGACGTCCGGGAAGGCGGTGACGCGCGCGCGACGCGGGATTCGCGCGGGACGAAGGAGCGTCAGGGTGGCGGGCGGGGAGGAGGGCGCGTCGACGGTGAACCCCGACCTCGGGGTGTCGTGCTCCATCGACGATCCGAGCACGTGCTCGTTGGCGGATCTCGAGTTGATGTACGTCGATGCGCTTTGGAATTACTACAACGGTGGTAAGTTTACGCTGAACGATGAGGATTACGATCGATTGAGGGAAGAATTGAACTGGCAAGGGAGCGGGTTTCCGACGCTGCGAAGGTACGAGATCGAATTCGTGCAGGCGGCCATCTCGTATTCTCGCGGTGATCCGATCGTGGACGATGAAAAGTACGAGGAATTGAAGCAAAGAGTGAAGGCGGAGGGTAAGCGCACGGATGTCACGGCGTTGTTGCTCTTCGTGAAGGGTAAGGAGCTCCTCGACGAGAGCGAGTTTGAACTCTTGGGCAACGAGATGAAAAAGTTAGGAATCGATGTCGGGATCAGAGGGGCGACGTGCACGCTCTCGGCGACGAGCCCTGTTCTCGAGAACGATACCGGTAGCGTGATCACCATGTACAGTGCGCTCGCGGTGGCTCCTTTGGCTGTCGGCTTGGCTCCGAGCGTCCTCTTGGGGCTCCTCGGCGTGCACGTCCCGGGCGGTCTCTCCATCGGTTTCGCCGTCACGTTGTGCTTGATCTTGACGGTGAAGTTGATCAAATACACCGACTTGCAAAACGCGGAAATCTTGGTCGGTAACTGCCCGTGCTGCGAGATGCCCATCAAGCAATTCTTCGGCGGCGAGACACCCGCGGCTACGTTCGAGCACAAGTGCAGCGCGTGCGGTACCTCGTGCGTGTTGGATCGGGAAAAACGCATGATCGAAACGGCCGGTGGATTTTCGCGCGCGTAGAAGGCAAGGCCTTAGAACAGCATGAATTCTTACTTTAAATACTACTCGGCTAATCACCGCTGGTTCTCGCGTGTCGACCGACCGACTACGCGCCGCGTCGACGCGCCTTGAGTCTACACAGCGCCGAGTCACCCTCGATGCGTTCGCTCGCCAACAGTTCCATGGCGAATGCGCGCGCGCTTCGCGCGTTCGACGCTTGCAGCCCCCACGACAGAAAGGCGATGTGAAGCGCGCGACGTTCGCGCGCGCGAGCCAACGCGACGACCGCCTTCTCGCCCGCCGAGGCGACGTCTCGATTCGCGCCTTCCCTCGTCGCTCGCCACCATCGCGACAACGCGCGTCGTAGAATCGAGCCATCTCCCGAACGACGAACTTCGACGCACAGCGCCCAGTGCACCAACACTCGATCGAGCAATCGCGCGTCCGCGCGACGACGCATCTCCCGCGTCTCCTTCGACCATCTCGCCGCGTCTCTCCACCCCGCCATTGCCTCCCGCGTGCGTCGCTGATGCGCGCGACGCTCGACCCCTCGCATTCTAATGCTAAAACTAGTGCCCTCTATCCATCCCACGAGCGCCGTGTGCATCGTTCGCGTCTCGTCAAAGCGCGTCGCCGCGTCCCACGCCTCTCCTTCGGCGACGTCGGCGAGCCTCTTCGCCGCCGCCCGCTCTCGATCCGCCTCCATCTCCGCCACCAACGCCTCGCACGCCGACTCTAAACGAAGTTTATCCTCCAAAACCTCGCGCAATTCATCTATCGCCCCTCTCGCGCGAGCCTCGGCGCTCTCCCGCAGCGTTCGCAACTCTGTCCTCTCGCGCTCCAGCGTCGACTTCCAAAAGGCCTCGCTCTCCTCCCTCTCCTGGCGCGCGCGCGCCAGCTCGCGCTCGAGCGCGCGCTCGCGCGTCGTCGACGCCGTCGACGCACGATCGTCGACGCGTCGCGCCGTCATCGCCGAAGACGCGACGTCCCCGATGCGCGGCTCAACCACCGGCTCGAGGTGCGCGCGAAGGGCGTCCACCTCAGCGCGCAGCTCCTCCGACGCGACGCGCACGCGCGCGTGCGGCGTCGACGACATCGTCGGCAACGCTCGCGCGCGACGCGGCGACGCTCGTGCGCGCGCGCGATGCGATGGCGTCGACGACTGTGGGACTGTGGGACGAGTAATCCAAATCGTGCGCGCGAAGCGTCAGCATGCGACGCGCGGCGGTGAGCACGCTCGCGCGGTATCGCTCTAATCGCGGTGAGATGGGTTTACGACTCTTCGCGCGCGTCGACGCGCTCGTCGCGGACTCGCGCGGGGCGTTTAACCGCGCGAACGCTTCGAACGTGGCTTTTGGCGGGAAAGCGAATGTGCGCGCGCGCTCGGTGGTCGGGACGGCGCGCGCGTTCGGGCGCGCGCGAAAACTTCCCATAGATCCTCGCATCGTTCGCGCCGCGCCGGTCAGGTCGGTGGAGAAGGAGGCGCCGACGTCGACGGGACCGGCGAGCGTGGAGCGCGCCTCGAAACTGTCGCCGGCGCACGAGAGCGTCGAGCGTTGGATCGTCTTCAGTGATTTACACGTCAGTAAGCGAACGATGGAGACGTGTAGAGAGGTGTTACGACGCGTCCACGCGGAGGCGACGGCGCAAAACGCCGGCGTGGTGTTTCTGGGAGACTTTTGGCACGCGAGAGGCGCGATTCCCGTGGAACCGCTCAACGAAGCGTTGGCGCTCATGTCGAGCGCGAATTGGACGGCGCCGACGATCATGATTCCCGGAAACCACGATCAAGTCACAGCGGGAGGTTTATCGCACGCGCTCACGCCGTTGGCCAAGGCGAATCCGAACATCGTCGTGTTCGACGGACCGACGCTGTACGGAGGCGCGCTCTGGTTGCCGTATCGCAGAAACTCTGACGAACTCAAGCGCGCGATCGAGGAAACGCAAGGCGAGTTCAACGCGATATTTTGTCACGCCGATGTCGTGGGGGCGTCCATGAACGAGACGTTTCAAGCTCGAGACGGCTTAGATCCCGAACTCTTTGGCGGCGCGAATACGTACACGGGACACTATCACAAACCGCACGTCGTGCCGAACACGAACATCACGTACGTCGGCTCGCCTTACGAAGTGTCGCGATCGGAGGCGGGTCAGGTGAAGGAGCTCCTCGTGCTGAATTCTCAGACGTGGGTTGAGGGTTCGAACGCTCGCGTGGGTCTAGATATCGGGCCGAAACACTTCGTCGTGGAAGGACTCGAGGCGAGCGTCCCGTCGAAAGCACGTCCGGGAGACATCATCCGTTGGACGCTTCCCATAGACGCCATGAACGCCGTCTCGGATGCGGTTCCGAAAGTGGTACAAAATGCTCGCGACAGTGGATACGTCGTCGAAGTGTGTTACGTGACGAAAGAGCTCGCCACGCGGATTCCAAAGGCTGAAGAGCTCGGTCCCGCGGGATTATTCGACGCGTACGCCGTCGCGAGTGAAATGGCGCCGAAAGTCAGCGCGTTCGGACGAGAGGTCTTGCAAGAGGTCGCCGCTCTTGACGATGCCCCGGAAACGCGTAGACAATCCAAAGGTGTCCGAGTGGCGTTCGACACGGTCGAGGTGGAAGGATTTGGAACGTTCCAATCCACCACCCGGTATCCGCTCGGATCGAGAGGCGTGTGCGTCGTCGTCGGCGAGAATCGAACTGATACGTGCTCAGACTCGAACGGGGCGGGTAAAACGACGCTCGTCATGTCTCCGATGTGGGCGCTCACGGGGCAAAGCGATTTGCGGATCGATGGGGCTGGGTCCGGGAAGTCGCTGACGAAATCCGACGTCGTCAACGATTCGTCCAAGTTCGGTAGAGTGCGCCTCGAGGGTTTCGTAAACGGCGGCATCCCGTTCTGGGTCGAACGTAAGGTGAATAGATCCAAATTAGTCAGCCTGAAGTATGCGATCGATGGTGAAGAGAAGACGATGGCGGAGTCAAAGCTGACGCAACAAGGCATTAACGACGATATCGGCGCCGACGTCATCGCGAACACGACGTTTCACGGTCAGCACACGGTTGGGGCTTTGCTCGATGCGAACGACGCATCGCTGAAGGCTGCTTTAGGAAAATTGGTCGAGGCTGATACGTGGACGAAGGCGAAGGACATCTCAAGAAAGCGCGTGAGCGAAGCGAGAGGAAACGTGAACGCGATGGTCGCCGAAGTCAAGGCTCGCGAAGAGTACATCGGTCGCACACACGCGCGCCGCGATCACGCGCGATTAGAGAGTGAAAAGTGGGAAGAGGAACACGCGCGTCGCGTGAGTGAGCTCGAGGCGAGCTCGAGAACAGTGTCCAAAACGTTTACACAATTCCTGGCGAGGACGAATCATTTCTTACAGAGGCTGAGTCGAGTGAGCGAGGCGTTGGAGGTGACGTCGGGCCACGCCGAGCGCGTCATCGATTCGTCTCGCAGCGAATCTGAAGATGCGGCGAGACGATTCGAGATGAAAGAGTCCGAGTTCGAGCACAAGGCGGTCGCAATCGAAGGTGAGATTGAGCGATTGAACGCGGCGGTACGAGATTTGCAAGCCAAGGAGGCGAGCGCGGGAGCGTTGGGTCGACAAAGCCACGCGGCGGTGGGGATGTTCGCCGGAGTTGGTGGCGCACATTCTCATCCCGATGGCGTGGGTACGTGCGATAGATGTTTACAAGCCATCGATCCCACGCATCACAAGGAGACGTTGATTAAATTAAAAGACGAGGCGCGCAACGCAGCCATCGAACACGGGAAGACAATTGAACAACTCAAACGCGCGACGACGTCTCTCAATGCGGCCATGGAAGACAGACGTACGCTCAACGAAAGTGCCACTTTTGCGCGCAAAGCTGAACGAGCGCGCGTTGAGATGAACGCGACGGCGTCGGCGAACGCGACGGATCAGTTGAGGCACGCGCAGCGGTCGCTGAGCGTGATTAGCAACGTGGCGTCGCGCGCCGAGATGCTTCTCAACACGGCACCTCAAGACATACTCTCGGAAGCGCTCGGCATGAGTGTCGAGGACGCGTTTCAGGCGTACGAACATTCCACGAATGCGAGCGCATCGGCGGGTGTTTTAGTGGGTCTCGACCCCGTCTTGACGCAAGGCGGAAGAGCGGCGTCGTCGAGAGGACCGCCTTCGACCCCTCAAGACGCAGAGAAGATGAACGTCAACGATGGCGATTTCATCCGTCAACTAGTCAAAGATGCTGAAGACACGATCGTGGACGCCGAACGCTCGGGACGAGACGCCGCGAGACGGATTCAGGATCTGAACGAGTTCAACCACTCGGCGCATTCGAACCCGCACGCGAGCGCGCTCGAAGAATTGGAGGCTCAACTTTCGAGCGAGAGCGAGTCCCTCAAGGAACGCGTCGAACATTTGGACGTCGGGAGAGATTTGCTGAGCACCGCGCAAGCCGCCGACACCGCGTTTAGCACGAAGGGTATCCAGAGTTATCTCTTCGAGGGCGCGCTCGGAGATTTGAGTGCGCGCGTCGGACAGTACATGGACGCGCTGACTGGCGGTGCGTTGACCCTCGAACTTCGACCGGCAGGCGTTGGAGTGATGGACAATGAGGAGGAGGAAAACGCAGAGGCTGATGACGCCTCTGACGCGAAGAAGAAGAAGCGAAAGTCTTCCAAGGCGACGGTGAGCGCGAGCGCGGCAGAACGAATCGAACGCGTCATCCACGCTCGCCGTCCGGATGGGAGTCTGGTGGCTCGATCTCTTCGTCAACTCTCGGGTGGTGAACGTCGCCGAGTCGCCCTCGCGCTCGCGCTCGCGTACGCCGATCTCGCGTCTGAGAGATGCGGCGTCGCGTGCGACACGCTCGTGCTCGACGAAGTTCTTCAACATCTCGACGCCGAGGGCATCGCTCGCGTCACCTCGCTCCTTCGCGCGCTTCCCAAGCGTACCGTCTTACTCACGAGTCAAGCCGACAGCGCCACCGCGCACCTCTTCGACGTCGTGGATAAAGTCGTCAAGGGCGACGTCGGTTCGGGCGTCGTCGTCAGCGCGAGCGAAATCGACGACGTCGACGAAGACGTCCCATCCGCCGAGCGCGCGTAGTTCAGACTAGAAAATCGGGTATTACATCAAAACAAAAGTAAATCGCGTCGACGCGAACGCCCCCGCTCCTCACTCGTCCTCCTCCTCTTCGTAGCGTTTCGTCGACCTTCCCTTGGCCTGAAACGCCTTTCGCTTCGCCTCGAACAACCGTCTCTTCACCACCTGCTCCGCGTCGTTCCCGAAATCTTCATCCCTCGCGTCGGGATCGTGAAACGCGACGCCCGACCGCTCGCTCGCCTCCGTCTCACCCCTCGCCGTCGACGGCGCGTCATCCCTCGCCGCGGCGTCTTCCCCTCCCTCTCCCTCTCCCTCGCCTCCGTCCCTCCTCCCCCGCACGTCGGCCCGAATCACCTCGTGCAGCTTCGCCATCACCTCCGCGTGCCTTCGCTCTCGCTCCGCGACGTCCTCCCTCGGCGCTCGTCCCTCGTCCTCGACGCTCAGATCGTGAAACAGTTCCCTCGGCGGCGAGTGCCACGGCGTCTCGATCTCATCGATCTTCATCGTCGCGCTTCTCTCGGCGAAATTCTTCGCCAGGTTCGCCTCGTCCCACTCCACGGTGCGCTCGCGTTTCTTCGGCGTCGACATCGCGTCGCTCTCGGTCGCCTCGGCGCGCGTCGACGTCTCGCGCGTCGGTTCATTGGATTTTTCATTTTCCATGCGATTCATTCATGCATGCATTCGCGGCGTCACTCCGACGCGGACCGATCGCGTTCGACGCGCGCGCTCGACGAGATGCGCGCGCGCGTCGTCGTCTTCTCACCGACGCGCGCTTCGGGGACGCGCGCGCGGTGATGCGCGGAGAGATGGGAGGAGAGATGACGTCAATCGACGAACTCGCGGACGCGCGGGCGCGCGGTGCGGACGACGCCGAGGCGTTCGCGACGTGGATGCGCGCGAGAGGACCTCGCGTGTTCGATCCGGTGGACGTCGAGCGCTTGCGAGGGCTGACGGTGGGAGAGATGCGTGGATGCGCGGCGTCGACGCTCGCGACGCGGCGGGCGGGCGGGACGCTGGGCGCGAGGATTCGAATGGCGCGAGCGATTCGAGAGATTTGGGAGAGCGATGGGAAACGGGCGAAGACGGTGGAGGTGGCGCCCGTGTTCGATCGAGAGCGGGCGAACTGGGGCGGTGGGGACGAGGACGATGAGGACGCTCGCGGGAACGCGTCGCGCGTCTCCGCGAAGAGGCCGACGCGAGGGACGAAGACGCGGTCTGTGCGAGAGAGAACGACGGCGCCGGCGTGGATTCGACCGCCGGGGACGAAATTTATCGTGGATGGGTTCGAGTACGCCGGCGCGACGTGGTGCGAGCACTGGTTCTTGACGCATTTTCACGCCGACCACCACCGCGGACTGACGAAGACGTTCGATCGAGGATACGTGTACGGGACGAAGACGACTTTGGATTTGGTGAGAGAAAAGCTCGGCGTCGATCCTCGTCGATTGCGATTGTTCGAGATCGGCGTCACGAGGCGATTGGAGGGCGTCGACGTGACCTTTGTCGAGGCGAATCACTGTCCGGGAGCCGCCATGATACTTTTCGAGTTTCCGACGCGACCGACGGCGTCGCCCGTGTTACACACCGGGGATTTTAGATATCACGAACGCATGCGCGACGATCCGACGCTTCAGCGGATCGCGTCACCGACGAGGAAGGTGTCGCCGATTCTCATATTAGATACGACGTACTGCTCGCTCGAACACGACGATTTTCCGTCGCAAGAGACGGTGCTCAAGGCTGTGAGGGACGCCCTCGTGCACGAGGACAACTTATCGGCGCGTAAGTTGTTTCTCTTCGGATCGTACACCATCGGCAAAGAGAAGGTGTTTTTCGAGGCCGCGAAGACGCTCAATCGAAAAGTGTACATCGGCAAGGCGAAGCGCCCCGTCATGGACGCCATCGGCCTCGCGCCCGAGGAGAAGAGCGCGATGACGTTCGACGATTCGCGCACGAATTTACACGTCGTTCCCATGGGTTCGACGAGTTTCATGAAGATGGCGTCGATTCTCAAGTATTACAAGAAACGTTTCGACACCGTCATCGCGTTTCGACCGACGGGTTGGACGTTTTCGGCAAACGCGAAGACGAGACGAGCCACGGCGCGACGGCAACGCGGTAAACTCGTACAATACGGTCTTCCGTATTCTGAACATTCGAGTCTCAACGAACTTCGCGCGTTCGTCGACTTTGTTCAGCCGCGAATCATATTTCCGCACGTCGGCAACGACGGTGGCGAAAAGACGCAACACATGTTGCGTCTCCTGCGCGCAAGCGACGACGAACTCGCGGCGTTGCGAGGAAAATCGCGTTGATTGGTAATAGCTACGATAGATTGGATTGAATGAACTCGTGCGTTCGTTGGCAATTAACCGCGGCGCATCTGACGCGGCGCTAGTCTATTTCAAAACGATTTTTCTAAAGATTGTTCATGAACGACGCGAATTCCGCCTCCTTTGAGTCGGCTGGCGGCGGCGGCACTGCGCCGAGCTCGCCTTCTTCGGGTTCGTCGCTCGGCGGCGGCGGAACGTTCGCCGGCGCGGCGTCCGTGACCGGCGGAGGCGGGACGTTCACCGGAGCGGCGTTCACGATCGGTGGAGGCGGGACGTTCACCACGGGCGGCGGAGGCAAGCCCGCCGAACCGTCCTCCGGTGGCGGCGGAGGAATACCCGCGGTGCCGTCCTCAGGAGGAGGAGGGGGCACGTTCACCGCCGCGGGCATCACGTGCCCGCCGTGCACTTGCATGCCGGCCGGAATCGGCGGCGGCGGCGGCGGCGCGCGGCGAGGCGGCACCTGCTGTTGGTGATACGCCGGCGGACCACTGCCAAAGTTTTGCTGACGGTAGCCGCCTCCCCCGTACTGGTTGGGAGGTGGTCCCGCACCGCCGGCGCCCGCCGGTCGAGGTTCGTTACATCGCTTGCACACTTGTCTCGAGGCGTAGTTTGGATAGCCGCACGGCTCGCAGATCCAATCTCCCGGTCGCAAGTTGTTGTACGTTCCCCGAGGTCCGGTTTGCGCGCTCGCGTGAGGCGCGCCGACGCCGCTCGATCCCGCCGGACCTCCGGCGCGTTGATTGAGCTCATCCTTACTAACACCAATTTCGTTCAAAAATGCCGAGTACTCGCTGTTCATCTCCTCCTTCGCGGCACCCGCGGCGGCAACGTTACCCGCGAGCGGGCAATCGCGCGTCGGGTGTCCGCCGTCGCCGCAAATCTTACACGTCACCAACTCAGCCGGCGCGCGATAGCTCTCCATTTTCTCGCGTTCGGGACAGTTCGCCTGCACGTGACCCTGCACACCGCAGAAACGGCACGCGCCGAACGTCTCCACGAACGTACCGTTGATGGAGGCTAATTCTCGAAGCTGCATGCGCTTGTGCACGTTTTCTTCCTCGTCGATTGGTCGCAACAGGTGCTCCACCATCTCCGCCGCGGCGTCCACGCCCTCCCACGTCTCGCCCAAAATCACGACGTGCAACGGTTCGTCCTCCTTGTAATCCGTCTTGTGGTCTCTGTGCGCTCCCGGCTTGACGCTCCCTTTCCCACGAAGCATGATTCTCGTGTTCGTCTCGCGCTCCATGCGCTTTTGCGTGTTCCCGCGAGGTCCCAAAATCAACCCGATGAAATTATACCCCGGATACTCATCCTCCGGCACGTACAACTTTCTCTCCTTCTTCCTCGGTCGCCAATCCGGCGGCGGTTGAAACTCTCTCGCGTTCGTCATCAACCACTCGATGAGCTCGTCTCGCTCCCGGTACAATTTATCCTTCATGCGCGCCTCGCGCGTGTTCACCTTGACGCCAAACTTGTTATACTTTGGCGGCGGCGACGGACTCCGATCGCTCTCCGGACGATCATCCGTGAAATCACGCATCGTCAACCGCTGCGACACGTCCTGATACTTGGCGAATCGCTTCGCCGTCTCCGGATCGTCCGTGCGCAGCGTCGGCGCCGCGTTCGCCGCCACCACTCCCTTGGACGCCAGGTGCGCCTGAATCGCCGCCGCGTCCGGCAACGCGATCCCGCCGCCGCCCGCGGACACCCCGGTGCCGAACCTCGGCGCGGGAGCGACCCCGGAGGCATCACCACCACCATCATCCACCGCGTCCCATCTCGATTTCCGTTTGCGCGGGCGTCCGCGCGCGTCCTCCTCCGCCATTCCGCGCGCTCGCTCTCGCGCTCGCGCGATCCGGATCCTCTCTCTCGCGCGCGATCGCGCACCGATCCGACGACGAGTCTCACGAACGCGGCGATCGAACTCAACGAACGAACGACGCGCGCTCGCTCGCCCTCGCGCGGTGTCGCGACGCGCGGTGACGCACCGAATGAATCCACGCGCCGCGGTCGGTCGGTCGGTCGGTCGGTCGAGACGCGCCGCCGCGCACAGAGGGGCGCGGGCGCGGGGGCGACGGCAGTTTGTATTTTGATCGTTGTTTGTGTACG